>MDTD01106298.1_pt1 | contig 26573 bp, 23 predicted proteins | sample 811221 | NCBI WGS metagenome assembly MDTD01 (sample SAMN05326646, study PRJNA326480) | marine metagenome | isolation source: seawater | place: Pacific Ocean: South West | collected 2011 | reverse complement strand
TAAAATATATACAAAAATCAAAAGATGAATATTTTCAATCATTAATTGATAAATGTAAAAAGGATAATTTGAATATAATAAATCCTTTGAATAAACTAATAAATTATAATTGTGATACTATTTATGCTGATAAAGCGTACGGTGGTCATTTGAATGAAAAGGGCAATAAAATTTTGGCAAATTTTTTAAACATAAAATTAAATGAGTTATAAAATTACCAATTCACATAGTTTGTGGTTTACTGGTTATCCTTCATCAGGAAAATCAACAATAGCAAAATTACTTAAATTAAAATTAAAATCTTATAAAATACCAGTTTTGATACTAGATGGTGACGAATTAAGAACAAATTTTTTTCATAGATCAGAATATAATAAATTAGATAGAATTAAATCAACAAGATTTGCTTTATCGTTAGTAAAATTTATGATGCAAATAAATGTGATTATTATTGTATCTGGTAATCATGCTACTAAAGAGCAAAGAAGATTGGCAAAACAAGAAATAAAAAAAAAATATAGTGAAATATGGATCTCATGCCCATTAAATGTATGTAAGAAAAGAGATGTCAAAAACCTTTATAAGAAAGCAAAACAAAATAACATAAAAAATTTAGTAGGATATGATATTAAATTTGATAATCCAAAAAATTATGACCTTAAAATAAATACTACTAAAAAGAAAGCAGATTGCATAAATAAATTATTGACTTTTTTAAAAAAAAAGAAAATTTTGATTAATAAATAATTAGGCAAAAAAATAATATTAAAATTTTAAAAAATATTGGATGCTAAATAATTTTATGTACTTTTAATGATATTTTAGTTAGATGTATGTGAATAAAAAAATGAAAATAAATGAGGCAAATAAAATTGTAATTAAAATTGTTGCCAAGATTTTAAGCAATAAAGTAAAAGTTACAAAGGAAATGCAATTAATCGGAGGAAATTCTAAACTTGACTCAATGAAACTCGTTGAGGTTTGCGTTGCTCTTGAAGATATTGCTGAGGAATATGGTTTTGAATTTGATTGGACATCAGCTACAACAATGTCTAAATCGAAAAGTATGTTTAGAAATGTTAATGCTCTAGCAAAAGAATTTGCTAAGCAGTCAGAGGTTTAATTTGATTATAGTCACTGGAGCAAGCAGAGGTTTAGGAAAATCAATAGTAGAACGACTTTCTAAAAAAGGTGAAGATGTAATTGGATTTACAAGATCAAAAGAGAATTTAAAAATTAATAACATTCAATGTGACGTAAGTGAATATTTGTCTGTGAAGAATGCAGCAAAAAAGATAAAAAAAATGAAAAAACCGCTTAAGGCATTCATAAATGCTGCTGGAGTTGCATCGATGAATATGGCAGTAACGACTGATGAAATTACTGTTCAAAAACAAATACAAACTAATTTAGTTGGAACAATTTATTGCTGTCAATTATTTGCTCCAATTATGCTAAGACAAAAAAAAGGGAGTTTCATTAATTTTTCGACTCTTGCTGTAAGGTTAGCACTTAAAGGGGAGTCAATTTATGCAGCTTCTAAAGCTGGTGTAGAAGTATTTTCAAGAACCTTTGCTAAAGAAATGGCTGATTTTAATGTACGTGTAAATTGTATTGCTCCTGGGCCAATTCGAACTGACTTATTAAAAGGTATAACAGACTCTCAGATACAAAAAATAACTTCTCAGCAAATTATTTCAAAACAGTTTCAAAAATCAGATGTTTGTGATTTAGTTGAACTTCTTTTGGATGAAAAAGCCTCGTCTCTAAGTGGTCAAGTACTTAATTTGGGAGGTGTATAATTCATATCTTAGAAAAGTTAAAAGACCGATGGGATAGAGTTGACTATCCATTTTTAATTCATTCAGATAATGAATTCAGATTTAGTGAAATAATAGAACAAAAATCTGTTGATTTATCAAATGTTAAAAGTGGTGATGTAGTTGCACTTATAGGTGATTTTAATCCTCAATCAATTTTAACATTATTAATCTTAATTGAAAAAAAAACTATTATAGTTCCTTTAACAATAGAAACAAGCGCACAACATGAATATTTTTTTGAGACAGCACAAGTGGATTTTGTGATAAAGGGTAGCTCAATTAAACGATTAAATCGAAATCAAAATCAGGGACATGATATGATTGAAAAGTTAAGAGATCTAAATCGTGGTGGTTTAATTGCTTTTTCAACTGGCACAACAGGTCGTCCGAAAGCAATTTTACATGACCTAACCCTTTATATGAAAAGATTTGAAACTCCTCGTCCAGCATTCAAAACTATGAATTTTCTTCTATTTGACCATCTCGGTGGTTTAAATACATTATTTCATACTTTGTTCAATAAAGGCACTGTTGTAGCACCTAAATCTCGTAGTGTTAATGATATCTTAGAAACATGTAGTTTGCATAAAGTTGAGGTTCTTCCAACAACTCCGACTTTTTTAAGATTAATGCTTTTAAGTGGTTTAATTCCTAAAAAAGTTCCAGGTAATTTAAAAATAATAACATACGGCACTGAACGCATGGATCAGCCAACTCTTGATAATCTTTGTCAAAAATTGCCGAATATTGACTTCAGACAAACTTATGGGATGACCGAATTAGGTGTTGTTCGTGTAAAAAGTCAAGCTCGTAATAGTCTATTTATGAAGATAGGTGGGGAGGGTGTGGAGACCAGAGTGGTAAAAAATGTATTAGAAATTCGATCAGAAACTCGAATGTTAGGCTACTTGAATGCAGATAGTCCTTTTGACAAAGAAGGATGGTATAATACAAAAGATTTTGTTGAGGAAAAAGATGGTTTTTACAAGATCACAGGAAGAGTCAATGAAGTTATCAATGTTGGAGGATTAAAATTTTTAGCATCAGAGGTTGAACGTGTAGCCCTTCAATTTGAAGGTGTTGAATTTGCTAAAGCTGAAGGAAAAACAAATCCTATAACCGGTCAACATGTTGAGCTTGTAGTACAACCCGTAAAAAAGATTAATATAGTTCAATCAAAATTGAAATCTTTTTTAAGCAAATCATTGCCGAACCATATGATGCCTAAGCGTCTGAAGGTTTCTTCAATTAAAGTTAGCCATAGATTCAAAAAAACTTAGTCAATTAAAACTATAAATTTTTAGTTTTTTTAAAATTAAATATCTTCCCATCTTATTGGGAACTCTTCTTCAATATCTTTATTTACTTTTTTTCCCAAAATAACATCAAAATATTTTGGCAAAATTCCACCTGATGGTCCTTTAATTTCAAGATTTGATTTATTAATTTTATGCCCCTTTTTTATTTTAGTTTTTGCATACAAACATTTTTTTTGAGAGTTAATTGTTATGTATTCATTTGGTTGAATTTTTTTGACACCATCACCAAGTAATAACTCTACATTTTCTACAATTTTATTATTTTTAGATATTAATTTTTTCCAAGAATTCCATCTATTATAATACTTCTTGAATTTGACCAGTTCTTTCATTTCATTCATATCTGATGATAATAGATGATCTGGTCCCTCCATTTTTTTATTAAGTGTAAAATGTCTCTCAATTACATTTGCACCTCTTGCAATTGCAACTTTTGAAGAAAGTAAATCTGTTGTGTGATCTGAAAAACCAATTGGAATATTGTACATTTTTTTAAGAGTTTCTATAAATTTCAAATTTACTTCTGCATAGGTAGAGGGATATGAAGAATTACAATGTAGAAGTATAAGATCTTTATTACCAGTTGATTTGACAGCTTCCACTGCATCATCTATCTCAGAAATTTTTGACATTCCTGTTGATATAATCATAGGCTTTAATTTTTTTGCCACATGTTTAATTAGTGGTATATTTACTAAATCAGCCGAGGCAATTTTAAAAACACTAACCCCTAAATTATCTAAAAAATCGGCACTTTTGAAATCAAATGGAGTTGAAAAAATTAAAATATTCTTTTTTCTAGCGTAATCAAAAATTTTTTTCTGAATTTTAAAATTTAAACTTAGTCTATTAAATAATTCACTTATACTTTCTTGTGTACCAATTATTTTTTCTGCATATTTTTCTGATTTAACAAATTTTGAAACTCTACTATTTGGCAAAAATGATTGAAATTTTATGGCATCACAATTGGTTTTTTTTGCGTTATCAATTAATTTTTTTGCAATTTCCAAACTTCCATTATGATTTAAACCTGCCTCTGCAATTATAAAAGTTTTTCTACCAGTGCCTATTTTTCTTTTATTAATTATAACTTCCTTATTTAATTTAGAAGTATTAGTATTTTTTGTTTCATTTGTGTGAAGTTTGTACTTATTTGCCAAACTATTAACTAAGTCAAATGACTTATGAAATAAAATTTGGCTGTCTGCGTAATTAAACTCTCCTCCAGCTCCGACTGAAAATAGGTTATCAAAACTTTCAACAAAACTTTTTACTCTCGCAACTTCACTTTTGTAGTCTGAAAATTGGACTGGATATACAAATGGCTCAAAATTAATTGAGGTACCTAATAAATATTTGTTATCTATTATACCGGTTTTTTCAATTTGAGTTTTCACTTTTTTCATAATTAGCTTAGGTGCCAATCTAGAGAATTTGTCACCAGCGGAATATGTAATTTCTGCAGTTAAAAATGACTTATTCTTTGGAGCCACAAAATTTGATAATTTTTTATTTTCTGTAATTCTATTAAATAATAAAGATTCAGAATCAAAATAAAGCCAGTGCTGGTTTCTTGGTAAAATCTGTTTTTTATTATAGAATAGATAGACAGAACATATACCTCTATATTTTAGTTTATTTTCTTTACCCAAATACTTAGAAGTAATGCTAATTGGCAAAGATGAAATAATTACATCATTATCATCAATATTATACTTTCTTTTATTAGTTATTAATTGTGTAACTTTTTTTTCTTTTTTGTTTAAGCCATTAATACTTTCTCCAAACTTAAATTTTCCACCTTTCTGTTTAATTATTTTTTCTATTCTTTTGTAAATACATCCTGTGCCATATTTACCAACTGCAGCATATTCTTCATGATAAAAAGGTAAAATTTTATCTCTAAACTTTATTCTGTTCGGTGCCCAGTCTGGTGTCATATCTTTAGTGTCTACACCCCAAATTTTTTTTGGATATTTTTCAAAGAACATTTTTCTTAATGTTGGTCCAACAAAGGAATCAATGTATTCTTTATAATTTTTGGCTTTAAATCTTTCATCATTTTTGTTGCAGATTTTTAATTCTTTTTTTATTTTTGTTTTTAAATTACTATCAAATTTATTAAGCGCCTCTAATGATAAAGGATAGTCATAATATTGATCAAAGTTATCACCTTGAACATTTTTACATGAAAACTTACCCTCTATTAATAAATCTCCGAAATTTTTTTTCCAAAATTTTTTAAGTAACTTTTCTGGTGTGTGAAAAATATGTGGACCAGTATCAATTATGAAGTTTTTCCATTTCCATGATCTACATAAACCACCCGTGACCTTTTTTTTTTCAAATATTGTAACATCCCAATTTGCCTCTAAAAGCTTCCAAGCAGTTATTAAACCAGTAGGTCCAGCTCCAAGTATATAAGCTTTATTTTTTTTAATCATATGAAAGATTTATTTTTGTAATTAATCTTATTTTTTTTATTATATTTTTTTTTTCAATATAATTATAATCTTTAAATCCACCCTCTCCATCACAGATACCAAATATTTTTTTTGGTTTTTTAACATTATCGACAATTATATCATTTTCTTGTCCTACAATGCCTCTCAGAATAAAAGTAAAATTATTTATTTTTTTCTTTACATTTTGATAATCATAATTTTTTTCAACAAAACCAATACCTTCTAGATATGAAAAATAAGAACTGGTAGTATCTAATCTATATATATGGGTGTTCTTTTTACTAAGAGTAGTTATTGCAGATTTATCAAAATTTCCTTTGCCAACATCAATGAAAATAGTTTTTTTATTAACATTTTTTACATTGTTTTTTTTAATGATATTTTTTTTATTTGCTGAGGAAATTATAATATCAAACGATCTGAAATCTTTTGGCATATATGGAAGTGATTTGACTTTAGAGACTGTAGCCATTGGTTTAATTTTGTTTATAACAGTTGAAAAATTTTTCAAAAAGTTTCCTTTTTTGCTGCAAATGAAAATTTTTGATCCGCTTTCAACAAATTTTAAAGCTAATTTAAAACCAATATTTCCAACACCAATTATTAAGATCTTTTTACCGCCCAGTCCTCTTTTATCTTTTAAAAATAGATTAGATAATAAAGTTTCAGCTGCACTTACAGCTAGATCATTCGCCTTATAAATATATAATTTTGATTTTTTAACTACATCTTTTGCTGATCTTTCAATATTCACGATACCATTAGTTTTATTTTTTGCTTGAATTTTTTTTTCAATATCAACAAGAATCATATCAATTTTTCCATCAATAACCTTTAAAATTTTTTTTGCAATTTGGTCACTATAAACTATTGCTCCAAAGATTATAAAATTCTCATTTTCTCTTATGGGAGTAAAAAAAAATTTTCTATTTTCTAATTTTTTTGTATTACCTAAAAAAAAACACACTTTTTTTTTAACATTCTTTTTTTTAATTGTATTTATGAGATTTAAAAGTTCTTTCATAAAAAGATTTTTAACTTTATAAAATTTAACATGAAGATAAAAAATAAAATAGATATTATTATACAAGCTCGAATGGGTTCCGCAAGATTAAAAGGGAAAGTGTTAAAAAAATACAAAAAATATATTCCATTGAAAATTTTAATTGAAAGATTAAAAAAATGCAAAAAAGTATCTAATATTATTATTTGTACTACTAAATTAGCAGAAGATGACAAAATCATCAGTTTTTGTAAAAAAGAAAATATTAAATTTTTTAGAGGAGCTAAGGATGATGTTCTTTCTCGTTATTATCATTGTGCTCAAAAATTTAAATCAAAAATAATTATAAGAGCAACATCAGATTGTCCACTTGTAGACTTTAGAATAATAAACTCAATGTTAAACTCTTTTTTAAATTTAAATGTAGATTATTATGCGAATACTTATCCACTACCAACAACTTATCCTGATGGAATGGATATTGAAATTTTTAGCTTTTCAACATTAAAAAAAACATTCATGCAAGCAAAATTACCGTCAGAAAGAGAACATGTAACCCCATTTATGTACAACTCAAAAAAATTTAAAATTAAAAGAAAAGACTTAAAAAAAGATGTTTCAAAATTTAGATTTTGTATTGATTATAAAAGTGATTATAATTTTTTTACTAAACTTTTAAAATATTTTAAAAATAGAATTTATGCAATTAGTATGTTAGATCTCATTAATCATGTTAAGAAAAGGCCAGGTTTAATATATTATCAAAGAAAAATAAAAAGAAATGAGGGGTGGTATTCAAGCTTAAAAAAAGATGAAAAATATAAATAGAAATATAATTATTACTGGTTCAGAGGGGCAAATTGGAAAAGATTTGATAAAAAAAATTATGAATAAAAAATTTACAGTAATTTCATTAGATAAAAAGAAAAAGAAAAAAAAAAATTATTTTTGCATTGATTTTAATGATGATAAGGCAATTATTAAAACTTTAGAACAAATAAAAAAAAAATATAAGAATATTTTCGCAGTAATCAATTTAGCTGCATATCAAGTATTTACAGATTTTGAAAAAAGATCGATAAGTGAAATAGATCTTTCTTATAACGTTAATATTAAATCAAATATATTGTTGTCTCAATTTGTTTATAAAAATTTTTTTAAATACCAAAAATTTGGAAAAATAATTAATATTTCATCTATCTTTGGAATGTATTCACCAAATTTTCATAATTATAAAAAGAATGACAGAAAATCCTCCGAAATTTATGGAGCTACAAAAGCAGGAATTATTCAATTGACAAAATATTTTGCTAATTATATGTCAAATTCAAATGTCAATGTTAATTGTATTTCGCCAGGTGGAGTAAAAAATCCTAACACTCAAACAAAAAAATTTATTAAAAGATATTCAAAAAATATACCGAGCAAAAGAATGGGTAAAGCTAGTGAAATTTCTAATTTAATTTCTTTTTTATTATCAGACGAAAGTAACTATGTTAACGGTGAAAATATTATTATTGATGGGGGCTATAGTTCTAAATTATAAGGATTAATAAGTCATTTTTCTCGATATCATATTCCTTAAAATTTTCTTTTCTTTTAAGTCTTTTTTAATTTTTTTGAAAACTTGGTCACATATTTTTAAATATTTATCAATTGCATCATTTGTGTGTGCATATGAAACAAACATGTAATTAGTAGAAATATATCCTTTATTTAGCATATATTCAGTAAATAGCGTGTGTAAAATTTCACTTTTTTTTGAATAATCAAAGTTAAAAGTAGGCATTGAATAAAAATTGTTTGTTTTGATTTTGAGCTGATGTCGTTTAGCTATTAACTTCCAACCTTCAATAATTTTCACCCCTCTTTTTTTTATAATGAGAGGAACTTTATTCTTTTTCATAAATTTTATTGTTTCCAGTGCTGCAACAAAACCTATTCTTTCAGTCCAAGCTGTGCTACTTAAAAATGTTTGATTACTTTTTGACATTATTTTTTTTTTTCCAACTATAGCAGAAATAGGATATCCATTTCCTATTGCTTTTCCATATACAACAATATCTGGCTTCAGATTAAATTTAGAATAAATTCCACCCAAACACTCTCGCCATCCTGATGTGATTTCATCAATGATTAAAATTATTTTTTTTCTTTTTTGTAGATTATTTATTGACTCAACAAATTTTTTAGAAGGGTAATCATTTCTTGCGCCTTCAATTACTAGAATATTTGCATCTTTATTTTTGTTAAAAAGCTTAAGAAGTTGACGGTGGTCATTAAATCTAAGCGGGATTATAGAATTTTTTAGGGTAGAAGGAACACCTAAAGGTTTCAAATTTCTTAAAAGATGGTTATTTAAATTTTTGGAATTAGATAAATTTGCAGATATATACCAATCGTGCCACCCATGATAACCGCTGAAAATTATTTTATGTTTCTTTGAATTAGATCTAGCTATTCTTATAGCAACTGACATTGCCTCACCCCCACCTTTTGCAAATTTTACTTGGTCAGCAAATTTGTTATGCTTTAAAATTTCTTTAGCTAAATCATATTCTTCTAAACAATTTAGTGTAGTATTTATGCCATTATCTATCGCTTTTTTTACTTTATAATCAATTTTACTATTAGAGTATCCCAAAATAGCAGTCCCAATACCCATGATGCTGAAATCTATTAGCTTTCTATTGTCTAGGGTCCATAAATAAATGCCCTTTGCCTTCTTATAATAAGTTGGCCATTTTCCATTTTGGAGAAATCTTTTAGGTCTTTTAGAAAGCAAACTATTTCCTCCAGGAATAATTTTTTCTGCATTTTTCCATAATTTTTGGTAATTCATACTGTATTTTTATTTCTGTTTTATTATTAGATATTCTCCAAGGATTATTGCATCTAAATTAGTTTTTTTCAAAATATCAATTGCTTCATTTTCATTATTAATTATTGGATTTCCGTGAGTGTTTAAGGATGTATTTAGTAGCGCATAAATCCCACTTTTTTTTCCAAATCTTTTTATGAGATCATAATAAAAATTATTTTGGTTTCTTTCTAATACTTGGGGTCTACATGTTTTATCATAAGGATGAATTGCAGCAATAATGTCTTTTCTCCTCTCCTCAAGAGTATCAACACAATTGGTCATATACTTATAATTTGATTTATTGGTTTTTTTTATTTTAAAATATTTATGTGCATATTTATCAATAGTGCTAGCTGCAAAAGGCATCCAAAAATCTCTATTCTTAACTGTTTCATTAATCTTAGAAATATTTTCACGATTTTGTGGGTTACAAATTATTGATCGATTTCCAAGTGAGCGTGCCCCAAATTCGGCTTTGCCCCTGCAAATCCCTAATATTTTATTTTTATTCAGTAGGTTAGCTGCTATTTCCAATATATTGTTTTTATAAATTTTATAATTTTTACTTTTAGAAACTTTTTTAATAGAAGAAATAATCTTGTTTTTCGAAATATTATAACCAAGGTAAGCACTTTTAATCGGAAATGTGTTAAGATCATTTAATAAACAAAAGGCATAACATGCTCCAATTGATTGAGAACTATCATCTGGAGCAGGAGGGATATAAATATTTGAAATATTATTTAATTTTGAAATTTCTAAATTTGCTTTAACATTCATAGCAACACCACCAGCTAAGCATAAATTTTTAGATTTTTTTGGATCAACAATATTAGCAATCCATTTAGTCATTAAATATTCAGTGTACCTTTGTAAAGATCCAGCTATGGCATCAAATCTTTGACCACTAAAAAGGTTTTTAAAATAAAAATAACTATCTTTAGGCCTTTTTTTATCAAAAAAACTATATTTTTTTACTGTTTGAAATGTTTTAAAATGATTGAAAAGTTTTTCAGAATATTTCAATTTACAATAAGGAGCCAATCCCATTACTTTATACTCATGTTCATTGGGCTTCATATTTAATAATAACGTAATATATCTATACATTCGGGCAATTATTGAATTTCCTTTTGAAACAATTTTTTTGAATTTAATTTTATTATTTCTTTTTTTATCAAAAAAATATGCTGAATAATTTATAAAATCACCAAAAGCATCAACCGATGCTACGTAAGAATTTTTGTGTAAATTTTGACCCGAACAATAAGCATACGCAACATGTCCAAAAGAATGGTCAATGAAATTAATTTTTTTAAAGTCAATACCCAAATGTATATGAATAACTTCAGATCTTATTTTTTGGCCTATAAGTTTAAGCTGCTTATTACTTGAATGGTCATCAATCTTTAATTTATTGATTTTCTTTGACCAAAATTTTCTACCTGGAAATTGTTTCAAATCAATTTTATTTTTGAATATTTTTAGTAAAGAGACTTTTTTATTTTTATAAATCCTATTATACCAATATTCATTTTGTTCTTTTATATAATCTTCAATTGAAAAATTTGTATAATGTCTGATCAATGAATAGGTTGGTGACCAATAGTTAGAAATAAAGCAAACATGGTCTATTTGGTCAGGCGATATCTTATTTATTTTTAAGACATAATCTATTGCTTTTTTTGGATATCTTTCATCATTTTTTTTTCTTGAAAACCTTTCCTCACTTGTTGCTGAAATAATTTTACCATCAACCATAAGACAAGCTGATGAGTTTTGCTCCCAGTTTATTCCTAGAATAATCAATCTTTTTTTCATTAAAAATTTGTATTAAATATATATAGTTGAAAATAACTTAAAACAACATATGATAAAATTTGATACTTTACTTAAAATATAAGTAAACCATAATTAATTTTAAATCGTATTGTGCTCAATTTGTTAAAAAAAAAACTTATCAATTTTTTAAAATATTTAAATAATTTTATTTACTTTAAAAAGACTCCTAGAAAAGATTATATGGATTTTTTAGAGGGTGTAATAATCTCTGTTTTGTCAATTCAAAAAAAGGTTAAAATTATTCAGATTGGAGCAAATGACGGCGTCAATGGCGATCCTTTGCATGCAATCGTAAAAAAATACAAATCTAATATTAAATATTTAGGAATAGAGCCAGACGAAGAAACTTTCTTAGAATTAAAAAAAAATTACTCTGGTATGGATAATGTCTATTTAGTGAATAAATTGATAGGAGATGGTTCAATTATAAATTTTTATACTTTTAACAAAAATTACAAAAAATTTGATAAATATGGGAGTGGATTAAATTCCGTAGATAAAGAGTCTGTTCTCAGACAACTTAATAAGAGAGGACTTAAAAATTTTAGAAAATACATTGATGTAAAGGAATGTCAAACTTTTACACTGAAAAGAGCTGTTGAAGAATATCCTGAAATGTTAGATGCTGATTTTTTGCAAATAGATGCCGAGGGTTTTGATGATGAAATAATTTATAATTCATCAATCAAAGAATTTAATTTTAAAGTTATTAACTTTGAGTCTAAATTATTAAGTGACGAAAAATTTTCTAAACTTGAAAATTTTTTAAAAAAAAATAATTATAAAACTTATAGATGGAAAAGAAGTGACACAATAGCTATTAGAACTGATATTTAATGATTTAAAAATAAACAAAAGTGAATATTTACATAACAATTGAACATAAGAAGAGAGAACTTTATTCTAAATTATTACTTGGATTTGAGTCTGTGTTAAAAGGGAATCAGACTTACGTTGGTAACATGTTGCCTCTTATTGAAAAGGGCTATTTCAAACCTGGTATAGTTCATTTAAAATCAATCACCCCATCTAAAAACAGAATATCTCAAATGAAATTTTTAAAAAAAAAAGGTTTCTTAATTACATCTTTAGATGAAGAAGTGGGGGTTATTCAAAACAATAATAAATATGTAAATTTAAGGTATGGTGATACAACTATAAGGTTAGTTGATAGATTATTTACACATGGAAATTTTGACATTAGAAACTTAATAAAAAAATTTCCTAAAAGAAAAAAAAAATTTGTTAATTCTGGTAATCCAAGATTTGATTTTTGGAGAGATGATTTTAAAAAATTTTTTAAAAAAATTGATTATATAAATATTAAAAATTATTTATTATTCTCTTCTAATTTAAATCATGTTTTTACTTATCAAAAACTAGAAAAAAATATTTTGATACAAAAAGAAGCAGGATATTTTAAAAGAGGCATATCTGAAAAATTTTTAAAAAGCGAGAAAGCACTTAGTATAAAATTTTTAAAAAGATTCATGGTTTTTTTAGATATTATAAATAAGAATTTTAAAAATGTGCTCATTATAATTAGACCGCATCCTACTGAAAATCCTCTCGAGTGGAAAAAATTTATAGGTGATAGAAAAAATGTTGAAGTTATAGGGGAGGGCAATTTAAGTGACTGGATTACTTTTTCAAAATGTGTAGTGCATGGTGGATGCACAAGTGGATTAGAAGCAGTTGCAAGAGGTAAAGTTGCTGTTGATATTAATAGTAAAAACTTAAATCATGGAGAAAAAATTCCATACATTGTTTCACAAAAAATACAAAATAAGAGTCAGATTATTAAAAAAATTTCAAAAATAATAAAAAATAAATCTGAAAAAAATGTTTATAAGCATAAAAGTTTTATCAAAAATAGGATAATAAACATTTCTAAAAGACCAGCATACAAAGTGATAAATGAAACATGGGAGAAAATTGGCCATAAAAATTTATCAATAAAAAATCCAAATTTTATAATAAAGATCGAATTTTTTTTCAAAAGTTTGATTAAATCAATGATGGGAACACCATATAAAAATCACAAATTCCAAAAATTCTCCAATGAAGAAATTGAAGAATTTAAAAGAAGAATAAGTGAAATTAATTCTAAATTTAAAAATATTAAATTTGAAATATTAAAAAATGATTTAATAAGACTTTATAAATAAAAAAAATATAAATATCTTAAGAATTTATAGAAATATTGGAATAATAGTTTAATAAGTATAGTTAATATTCAATGCACAAAAGATGAAAGTTGTAGTTACTGTTAGTACTGGAAATAGTGGTGGTGGGGCGGTGCATGATTATTTAATTGGAAACACCAAATTTAAAAACCCTTTTAAAGATGAAGAATTTAGATTACTTGATGATCCCGATGGAATTTTGAATTTATATTATAATTTTTACAAAAATCGTTCTATAAACAATCCATCGAACTCATTAATGAGATTTAAAAATTATATTAGTGATTTGAGCAAATTAGAAAAAAAAATTAAAAATAAAAGAGTAAAAATTTACAATAATAAAATTTTAAGTGAGACTGATAAATATATTCAAAGTATTACAACTTATGATTATTATGCTTTACCACAATTTATTGCGTTACAATCAAATTATTTAAAAAAAAAATACTATAATATTAAAAAAAAGATTTTCAATTTAAAACAAAATTCAAATTTCTTTAAAATGTATATGCCTGTAAATGAAGATATTTTTTTAAAAGAGACAAAAAAATATCTTTTTAAACTTATTAAGAATCAATTTGAAAATAATAATTCAAAACACATCATACTTGATCAGGCAGTAAATATTTGGAATTATAGTGAAATATTTTCGTATTTTGACGATGTTAAAATTATACTCATTACAAGAGATCCAAGAGGTATATATAATAGTATGAAAACTCGTCAATCAAGAGCTTATCCAGGCCATCATGGTGTAAAAAGCTGGTCTTTGTGGTATGAGCTTTTAATTAAAAAATATTTAAATTATAAAAAGATTGTTAATAAAAAATATTCAAAAAAAATATTAGAAATAAAATTTGAAGATTTTGTACTAAATTATGATAGGGAACAAACAAAAATTTTAAATTTCCTTAATATAAAAAAAAATAACAATAATTTTGAAATTGAAAAATCAAAATTTAATGCATTTAGAGCAAATAATGAACTTTCAAATTTTGAAAATAATTATATTAAAAAAAAATTAAAAAGATATTTACATTGGTAATTTGATTGTAAGATGAATTTGAAATTTCTTAAAACTATCCAAAAATTTGACGTCGGGTTAAAAAAAAAATTAATAGTAATTTTACTTCTTTCATTAATAGTTTTTCCCTTAGAATTTTTAAGCATTGCAGCTGTGATACCTTTATTTGGGGCAATTTTTGAAACCACAACATCAAATTCTTTTTTTAATTTGGACTTTTTAAGTTTTGAAATTTTAGGTCAAAATAAAGTTAATAACGCTTTATTATTTATAATTATTCTTTTTACATTAAAAAATTTTTTTTTAGCTATTATTTATAAGCTTAAATTTAATTATATTTTCTCAATTCAAAAAAAATTAGGACATATGATTTTTTTTAACAATTTAAGTTCAAATTATAATTTTTATATAAAAAACGACAGTTCAACAGCAATAAGAAATATAATTGGTGAGACACAATTATTTACGCAGGGTTATATTCAGTCATTAATTGATGCAACTTTAGAAAGTTTAACTTTAATCACAATAGGAATATTTTTATTAATTTATAGTCCTCAAGTAACAATATCACTCTTTATCTTTCTATTTGGAGTTACTTTTTTTGTTGATCAAGTAAAAAAAAAAACTGTTATAGATGCAGGTTTAAAAAAACATGAATATAACAAGTATGTTTTACAATTAATTTCTGGAACATTTAGGGGAATAAAAGAGATTAAAGCGAATTTCCTTGAAAACAAAATGTTTAATTTATTTGGAATTAAAAATGACAAAAAAGTAACTTTTGACGAAAAAATATCTTTTTATTCATCTATTCCAAAACTAGTATTTGAATTGTTATGTGTTGTAGCACTTTCGTTAATAGTTTATCTAAACAAAGACACAGAGGCAAATATTGAAGAAATGATAGCAGTTTATGCTTTTGCTACTTTTAGAATTATGCCGTCATTTGTTAAGTTAACTCTAATTTTGCAAACAATCAAACTTTCTAAAGCAAGCATAAATGTTATTGAAAAAGAGTATCTGAACAAAAAAAATGAAATTTTAAAAAATATCCAAAGAAATAACGAAATGCTAATTAGAATTAAAGATGGAGATAAAAATAAATTTCAAAAGTTAAGAGTTAATATTAGTGAATTTAAATATGATAAAGATATTATACTAAAGAATATTGATTTAAAAATAAATCGTGGAGACAAAATTTGTATTTCTGGAAAATCAGGAAGTGGAAAATCTACTCTTGTTGATATAATAACTGGTATAATTAATCATGAAAATTTAAAGATTTTCTGTGATGATAAGCTGATTGAGGATAATCTATTTTTTCAAAAAAAAAATTTTTCATATATTCCGCAAAGTCCTTCGATATTTCAGACTACAATTAGAGAAAATATTACTTTGTTTGAAGATAATATAGAAACGGAAAAATATGAAAGAGCTCTTAAACTGAGCAGGTTAGATTTTGTAAACAATCTTTTAGATAAAGATAAAACTATTTTATCTGAAAATGGTGACAATATTTCAGGTGGTCAATTACAAAGAATTTTTCTTGCAAGAGCAATTTACACTAATAAAAACATTTTGATATTTGATGAGTCCACAAATGAATTAGATTCCAAGACCGAAAATGAAATAATTGATGATATAATTAAATTACCACAAACAATTTTATTAATTACCCATAAAGAAGAAATTAAGAAAAAATTTAACAAGATATTTCAAGTAGAAAATATTCAAAAAAAATGAAATCTTTAAAAAAAAATTTTTTAAAAATAATAAGAAATTTTAATCTGTCTTTTTTTTTAAAATTAAATTTTCTAATTTTAAAAAAAAATTATTCAAAATATCCTTCTTATGTTAAAGAATTTGAAGATGCTTTGTCAAAAAAGTTCAATTCAAAATATGTATTAACTTTTTCAAGTGGTACCACGGCATTTTATGCATCAATTTTATCATTAAACTTAAACAAAAAATCAAAAGTTTTGATATCTTCTTTAACATTTCCTACAATAATTGAAATTCTGAATAAATTTGATTTTGAAATTTATTATTTTGATATTAATAGAAATTTTGAAATAGTTTTTGATAATGATCAAAATCATAAATTTGATCTAATAGTAGTTACCCACCCATTTGGATTTTATTTAGACTATAAGAAGTTAAAAAATATTGTTGAAAATAATACTAAAATAATTTTTGACTCAAGTCACTCTCAAGGAATAGAAATTGAAAATAAAAATCATATGAATTTTGCTGATATTTCATTTATGAGTATGCAAGGAAACAAATCTATATCTGGAGGAGAAGGCGGTGCTATATTTACAGACAATGAGAATTTTTATTTAAATATGATAAATAATCATCATCCAGGGCATAATAGAAATAAAAAACTAAAAATTGCTGGTGGTATTAATGATTTGAAATTAAGGATACATCCTTTAGCAGCATTTATTGCCAATAATGATTTAAAAACTTTTGACAAAAGAGATAAAGCATTGATAGAAAAAATAAAAAAAATCTATAGTTTTTTAGATGATTTAAATATAAATCATCCTCTAAATGAGAACTCTAGAATTGGAGGCTTTCATTTTGGAATACCTTTTTTCGATAAAAGAAAAATAGTTTCGAGTATAATCAAAAAATATAATTGGTACGAAAAATTGGAAACATTAAATTTAAAACCAATATTCTCAAAACGTGATGAGAGTTTCTTCGAGGAATTATATTTTTTGGATTTAGAATGGATTAAAGATAATAAAATTTCATTTATTGAAAACAAATTGAAGAAAATATTCAAAAATGTTAATTGATTTAAAAAAGAGCAAATTAAATCAAAAATATAAACTCAAAAAATTGTATGATTATATTATAATTGGATCTGGGCCAGCTTCGTCAGTTTTATTAAATAACTTATTATACACTAAAAAGAAAATTTTAGTGATTGAAAGAGGAGGCTTTAAAAATAAATTTAGCACTAGCTTAGTAAGTAAAAATTTTAATATTAAAAATACTTCAAGATTATTTGGTGTAGGTGGAACAAGTAACACTTGGTCACAAATCTATTCATTTTTCTCAAAATCTGAGATGAAAAATTTCAAAAATAAAAATATTTGGCCTTTAAGTTATAGCAACCTTTTAAAGTGGTGTAAAAAAGTGGGGCCTAAATATAAATTCAGAACTAAAGAACTTGGATCTGAAAAAATTTTAAAAGATAATTTTTATATAAGAAAGTTTATAGAAAATAAAAAACCTTTGAGATTCCATAGATATTTCAAATCAAGAAAATTTGATATGCTGACAAATTGTAAAGTTCAATTTGTAGATGAACTTGAAAAAAAATGTTCAGTTTTTTTTGATCTAAATAATGAAATCACATCAATAAATTCAAAAAAAATAATAATTTGTGCTGGAGGAATAGAGTCGAATTTATTAATTTTAAATTCACTAAAGAATAAAAAATTAAAAAATCTAAAAAACAAAAAATTTGCTGGGCGATATTTTATGGACCACCCAAAATGTTACGTAGGTGAGATAAAATATCCTAGAAAAGAATTAATTAAAAAACTTAAACTTAAATATAAAAAAAATATAAACATTTATACTGGTCTTTCTTTATTTATTAAAAATCAAAAAACTTTAAATACGTATGTAAGATTTGAAGAGAAAAAAACCTTTTTTAATTTTAAAAAGCAATTAATGATTAGAATTTTTTTAGAGATGGAACCTAGATATCGGAATAGAGTATACATTAAAAATAAAAAAGATTATATAGATCTATTAATTAGTAAAAATGAAATTGAAATATCAAAAAAATTAATTAAAAGAATTTTAGAATTTTTTAGTTTAAGACCTAGTAAAGAAAAATCAAAATTTAATGTAAAAAAACTAATTGGTGCATCTCATCATATTGGTGGTTTAAGTTATCCCAAAATTGTAGACAAAAATTTAAAACTTCAAGGGTTAAAAAATATTTATTGCTGTTCGTCCGCTGTATTCCCTACTTCTGGAAGTGTTAATCCAACTTTAATAATTTGCGCTTTATCTGAAAGGTTAGGAAGCTATTTGATAAATAAATAAGTTTATATTCTCATTTAAATTTATATAATTGTATAAATGTTAACTAAAATAAAAAATTTGTTAAAAAAAAAAATAAAAATAAAATTAAAAGAGATAAATTATCTGAGAAAAAAACAATATATCCCAGATATCTTAGATCATATTAATATAGAAAGTACCTCGGTATGTAATCTTAAATGCAAGTTTTGTGCATATGATAAAAGAGATTTAGAACAAGTTCCATTACAATCAATGGAAATGAATTTATTTAAAAACATTACAAGACAATGTCTTGATCTAGGTTATAAAAATTTTGGTTTAACTCCTGTTACCGGTGATATTTTTATGGATAAAAATATTATTGAAAAATTAGATTATTTAGAGACACTCGATAACCTAAATGGATATTATTTTTATACAAATTTTATTGCAACTAAAGAAAATAAAATTCTTAAATTGTTAGATTGTAAAAAATTGAGTCATTTAGGCCTAAGTATATATGGTCACGATGAAGAATCTTTTATTAGATTCTCTAAAGGGTCACAGAGCTCTTACAGAATTTTAATCAAAAATTTAAATTTTTTATACAACCAATTGAAAGAAAGTAATTATGATTTTAAAATTGAATTGACTCAAAGAACAAGTAAAAATTTCGATTTAAATAACTCTAAAAGTGAATTATCAATTGTTTTAAAAAGACTAATACTACTAAAAAATGTAAAATATGAATATAATAATAAATTTACAAACTGGGGTGGATTGGTAAAAGAAAAAGATATATCAGATTTAAATATAAAATTTCAAACAGAATTAACTAAAAAAACAGGCTCTTGCTCTTTAATTTACTCTAGACTTACAATTGGAACTGATGGAATTGTAAATGCTTGTGCTTGTAGAGATGCTAATTTTAGCTTAAAAATAGGTGATTTAAAAAAGAGTAATCTTAAAGATATTATTTCTTACAAAAATCCAGAATATAAAAAAATTATTCATAACCAGGAAAAAAATAATTTTTCAGAAGTTTGTGACAAATGTGATTTTTATAGAAGTGTTTATGAAAAACCAGCTCCAACATGGCATTTAGAAGGAAAAAAAAACATTACATTCTCTTTGAGAGAAGTAATTTCAGAATTAGATAAAAGATAAAATTATCTATAAAATTTATTAATTGCATCAACTCTTTTCAACCAGCTATATTTTTTTGCGGTAGTTAAAGAATTTTTTTGAATTTTTTTTGAATTAAAATTTTTAGATAAAATTTGTTCAATAATTCTTGCCCACTCTTTGCTATTTGAAGAATTTGTTAAAAAACAATTATATTTATTTTTTAAAATATGGGAATATGCTTTTTTATTTGAAGCAATTATTATTGAACCTGATGCCAAATAGTCAAATAATTTTAATGGAGAAATATAATTCGATACATCAAGGTTATTTATTAGAACTCCTACTTTCTTTTCATATGGCATTAATAAAATCTTATTTGTTGGTAAAATAGTTGAAATTTTATTATATGAAGCAAAATCATTTAAAGAAATGTTTTTTTGATAAATTATCTTTTTATATAAATGATCATCGAGTGTTTTTTTATTACCATATAAAATAAACCGTATTTTAGGAAGCAATGAAGCAATATTGATAATTGTTTCCACTCCCTTTCCCTCAACGAAGCTACCAGTATATAAACAATTATTTTTTTTATTACTCACTTTTTTAAAGTCCCTTGTATCAACGCAGTCATCTAAAATAATAAAAAGATTTTTATTTAATTTTAGCTTTTTATTGAGGTTTTTATTAATAAGAATAAATTTGATTTTATTGTTGAAATTATAATATCTTAAAATATCAAAAATTTTTTTCGTAATCCCTCTAGGTTCAGTATGAATTTCTAAGAAAATATTAATGCCAAATAGTGATAATAAAAAAGCAGGCAATATACTTCTAGAGATTATTAAATAAGGCTTTTGATTACTTTTAAAAAACCTCAAAAGTTTGAATGAATATAATATTAACGTTATAAAATTTCTTTTTATTTTAATTTGAAAAAATGAATGTATTTTGAAGGAACATTTTAACAAATATTCCTTTTTAATTTTTTTAAAATTATAATCTTTTTTAATGTTTGGAATTAGAAGATTTACCTGGTAATTCCTCTCAGAAAAGGCATCACACATCTTTAAAACATGTAAAGCATAAGCAGACATATTTGGTAAAGAAAAATCAGAAATATAAAATATTTTTTTATTTTTTTGCATAATTAAGAATTTAAACTAAAATTATATACTTAACTTAAAAAAAAAATATATATTAATTTTTACAAAATATTTTGATGTCAAGTAATAAACTTAATATCTGTTATATATCAAATTCTGCAGCCCCCTCTAATAATGCTAGCAGTCTGCAGATCTCAAAATTGTGTGAAACGTTATCAAAGTTTGGGAACAAGGTGACATTAGTTTTACCTAATACTGGATATTTAAATAAGAGTTATAATTATTTTTATAATATTAAATATAAATTCATTATTAAAAGAATTAAGTATTTTGATAAATTTCCTGTAGGAATTAATTACTATTTATACAGTTTTCTTTCCATTATAATTTCAGATCCTAAAAAGCAGAATTTGTATATTACTAGAAATTTTTTTACATCTTTCTTATTATCATTATTTAAAAAAAAACACATATTCGAAATTCATGATGATATTTTGATTGAGGGAAGAATAGTTAAAATTTTATTAAAATTTTTTAAAATACTTAATTATAAAACTGTTATAAAAATAATTACTACAACTAAATCTCTCAAGAAAAAATATCAAGAATATGGTGTTATAAGAGATAAAATATTTGTTTTACACAATGCATCTTCTCTTAAATCAAAAATTAAAAAATATAGAAATAAAAAGAATAAATTAAATATTGGATATTTAGGATCAATCTACAACTCAAGAGGAATTGAGATGATAATTAAACTCTCAAAAATCGATAAATTAAATAATTATTTTATTTATGGAGGGTCATATAATCAAATTTTAAAAATAAAGAATAAACTTAAAAATAAAAATATTAATTTTTTTTCACATATTCCATACTCAAAAGTAAGTAAAAAACTATCACGAATAGATGTATGTATTTTACCTTATACGTCAAAAATAACAGTTTCTGGTAATGTAGGTGATATATCTAATTATACATCACCTTTAAAATTATTTGATTATATGAAAATGGGTAAATTAGTAATTTGTTCAAATCTAAAAGTATTAAGAGAAATTCTACAACATAAAAAAAACTGTATTTTAATAAATAAGTTTAATGACGAAAAAGAATGGCTTACACAAATTTATAAAATAAATAAAAATATTAAAACATATGACAAAATAAGAAGATCAGCTTTTGAATTTGCAAAAAAGAGAGATATTAATTGGAGAACAAAAAAACTACTATCTTTTTATAATTTTTCTAATTAAATTTTTAAATGAAAAAATCCTTGTTTTAATTTTGAGTGGTTCGTTTAGTTTTTTATTTGTTTTTTTTTTTATTTTACACATTCCAGTACCTTCAAAATTAAATTCAAGATCAAAATTTTCTCTGTTTGAATAATAAATTTCTAGAATAGTTTGAAATGTTTCAATATTATTTATTTCAGCATAAAATCTATTTTTTTCTGATTTTTTTAAATAGGGTATCCAGCTAATATCATCTATAAAAAAGCAATGATTTATTTCGAGTAGTTCATAATATTTATATATGATTTTTTTAACATGTTTGGCCTCATGCAATGTATCTAATAAAATAAGTTTAAATGAAGTTGGTATGTTATTAAATATATAAGAAAAATTATCGTCTTTAGTGTGTAAAAATCTCCAATTTGTGTTGTCAAATTTTTTTGAAAAATCAACTTTATCAATTGAAAATAATTTACAGTTCGTTTTTGATGAATGTTCTAAAAATAATTCTGTAGACATGGCTTTTTCACTGACACCAAATTCAAGTATGTTACAGTTTTCTATATTTTTTAACTCAGGATATATAAAATTTATTAGTTTATTATGGTGTCTTGATTTATTTTTAAATTTATTAATAAAATTTTCCATATTCCCCATAATATTATACTTAATTCATTTTTTTAATAAGCATGTTTAATTTAAATTTAACAAATAAAACACATTTATTTATATAATTTTTAAATTACAATGTGAAAATATACATTAATGAAAAAAAAATATATTATTGGTCACCTTGCTTAAATCCAGTAGGAACAATTATTTCTACAATAAATTCTGTCAATTCCATCAATAAATATAGTCAAACATATGAGGCATATATCATAAACTCTTGTGGAGAATGGAACCAATATTTAGACCTAATTCATGAAAGTTCTATAAAGGTCATTAATCTTTCATTTAACTATTTTAAAATTTTACCAAAAAAAGGTTTTTGGTTAAGTAGATTTTCATATTTAATAATATTTTTAATTTCATTTATACCCTTGATGTTGTTACTAAAAAAAAACAAACCTAATACAATTATAATTCATTTGATAACCTCTCTTCCATTGATATTGCTTAATTTTTTTAAATTCGAAACTAAATTTATATTAAGAATTTCTGGATATCCAAAAATGAACTACATTAGAAAATTTTTTTGGAAAAAGATATCTCACAAGATAAAAACGGTAACATGTCCCACCAAAGATTTAAAATCACAGTTAATTGCAATGCAAATATTTGATAATAAAAAAATTGAATTTTTGCCAGATGCTATTTTAAGCATAAATAAAATTAAATTAGAAAGAGACAACAATTTAGAAAATATTGATATAATTAATAAAAAAAAACTTATTTTAAGTGTAGGTAGATTAACTAAGCAAAAAAACTTTTCATATTTAATCAAAGAATTCAAAAAATTTGCTGAACAAAATGATAATTATTGTCTCTATATACTGGGTGAAGGTGAAGAAAGAAATAATCTAGAAAATATTATTAAGAAATATGAATTACAAAAAAAAGTATTTTTACCAGGGTTTAAAAAAAATGTTTTTTTATATATGAAAAAAAGTGAAGTATTTATTTTGAGCTCTCTTTGGGAGGAAGTGGGATTTTCTATGGTGGAAGCAGCTTTTAATAATTTATACTTGTTATGTAGCGATTGTCCAAACGGACCATCTGAATTTTTAAATTATGGAAAAAATGGAATATTATTTAAAAGTGACTTAAAAGACTCATTGTATAAAAGTCTAATGAAATTTGATAAGTTTAATAGTGAAAAGATTTATAGTGATAAAGTTATTTTAAAGAAAAATACTTTAAAATATTCGAAATTTAGGCATTTTTTAAAAATCCAAAAAATTTTAGATTATTAACAATTTTGTAATTTATCTATTACTTGATGATATTTAATTAAGTTTTTTTTGAAATCAAATCTCGTTATTTTTTTTACAGCGTAGTTTAACTTCTTTTTGCATAAAACCTTGTTATTTTTGTAAAATAAAATTTTTTTTGCCAATTGCTTGTGATTTTCAACATCAAACAATAAACCTCCTTTACCATTTAATAAAATTTCTTTGGGTCCCGTTGGACAATTACTTGAGATTACAAATTTTTTCAAAGATAATGATTCTAATAATACATTTGGCAAACCCTCAAACTTAGATGTGAGAATAAATAATTCAGTTTGTTTTATCAATGGATATGGGTTTTCAACAAAATTAACAATCTTTACATCTTTTTTTAAATTATTTTCTTTTATATATTCCACAAGTTTTTTTTTTAACTCACCCCTCCCAACTATTACTGCGCTAAAGTTAATTTTATTTTTGATTTCTTTTAAACTTTTTAGAAATGTTATTTGGTCTTTCTGGTCTGTAAATCTTCCAATATTCAGTATTCTGAGTTTTTTATTACCGTTGAAAATTTTGATTGATTTTTTTTTTGAGTTTCTGATTATTTCTTTGTTGTTTAAAGGATTGTAAATACAAACAGAATTTACATCAAATTGTTTTTTTAGATCTTTTTTAAATTCGTAGCTATTTACAATAATTTTATTCGAAAGTTTTAAGAAATATCTAAATATCATTTTTTTGAAAATATTTTTTGACCATCCAGCTGGTGCCGAATTAGATCTAGTAATTATTTTTATAAAAAAAATTTTACATATTATGATGCAATAAATATTTGCCTGAAATGAAAAAACAATAGAATTTCTGTTATTTAATATTTCTTTAATAAGTAAAAAGATTGATATTATGTATTTTACCCTTCTATTCATTTGATCCCAGATATTAAGTCTAGGGCATATCAATTTTATTGAATTGTTGAATTTAGATGAAAATTTTTTTGAAACAGTAATTAATGATAAGTTATTATATTTTTTAGTTAAAAAATTGGTGATTATAAATAAATTTTTTTCAACCCCACCCCCCTCTATAGAAGGCATAAATATGATAACTTTTTTTTTTTTCATTAATTAGTTTTTTATAAGATTTAGTTTAAATTATTATAATTAATGATAATTTAACATAAAGAACAATGTATACAGCAAGTATAATTATTCCATATTTTAGAAAAAAAACATTCTTTAAAAAGACTATCAGGTCAATAACTAACCAAACACAGAGAAATTTTGAGGTTATTGTGATTTATGATGATGAAGATTTAAGTGAATTAAATTACGTTAGAAATATTATTCAAAAAGATAAAAGACTCAAATTACACATTAATAAAAAAAATTTAGGAGCAGGTGGGTCCAGAAACCTTGGAATTAAATTAGCGAAGGGAAAATTTATATGCTTTATTGATGCTGATGATATTTGGATGAAAAATAAACTTAAAACACAAATAGATTTTATGATTAAAAAGAAGATTTCTTGTTCACATTCAACTTATACCATCTTTAATTCTGCAAATAAAAAAGAAGTTATTAGAGTGGCAGAAGACTATTCTGATTTTTCAAAATTACTAAGATCATGCAATATAGGTTTGTCCACTGTAATTATTAAAAAAGACTTATTTTTTAAAAATAAATTTAAATTTCCAAAAATTAAAACCAAAGAAGATTTTGTTTTATGGTTAAAAATAGTTAAAAGCGGGATTACAATTTATGGTTTAAAAAAGAATTTAGTTAAATGGAGAAAAACGGAAAATTCATTATCTTCATCAACAATTCAAAAAATTAAAGATGGTTTTAGAGTATATAATTACTATTTTAATTATAATATTATAAAATCTACTTACTTTCTTTTAATTTTAAGTATTAATTTTTTGAAAAAATCATTATCTAAATGAACATGGTATCACTTATATATTTAGCTTTTATTTTTTTTTCAAATAAACTTATTAAAAAAAAAAAATTATTTTTGAGTAATACTGGTTTTGAACACCAATCTTTTATAAATATTTCTACACCATTAACAGGCGGAGTATATTTATTATTTCCAGCAATATACCTTTTTTTTGTGAATCATAATTTGTTTATATTCACTTATATAATTTTATTTTTTCTTGGATTGTTATCAGATCTTAAAATTTTAGACTCTGCGAAAAAAAGATTTTTTATACAAATTATAATTGTTTTATCTTTTACTTTTGTTGTTCAACTAGAGGTAACCCCAACTAAAATTGTTTTTTTTGATAATATGATTGAAAATACTTATTGGAGTTTTATTTTTACAACTTTTTGTTTGATGATATTAATTAATGGATCTAATTTTATTGATGGTTTAAATGGATTGTTACTTGGTTATTCGCTCTTAATAATTTTAACACTATTTAATCTTGATTTAATTTATTTGCTTGATTTTTCAAAAGAAGCTTTTTTTTATTTCATATTGGTTGTTTTATTTTTATTTGTATTAAATATGACCAACAGATTATTCTTAGGCGATAATGGTGCATATTCGTTAAGTTTTTTAATAGGATTTATATTGATAAAAATTTACAATTTAAATCAGACTATATCTCCATATTTCATAATACTGTTAATTTGGTATCCATGT
>MDTD01033518.1_pt1 | contig 26578 bp, 26 predicted proteins | sample 811221 | NCBI WGS metagenome assembly MDTD01 (sample SAMN05326646, study PRJNA326480) | marine metagenome | isolation source: seawater | place: Pacific Ocean: South West | collected 2011 | reverse complement strand
TAATAATTGGAGGTCATACACATACATTTATGGACAAACCAACAATAACAAAAAACAAGATTGGAAATGATGTTATAATTAATCAAGTTGGTTGTTTTGGGATTTATTTAGGAAAAATTGATTTTTATTTAGACACAGATAAAATAAAAATTGCAAAATCTAAATTACTTACTATTTAAAAGAGTGTACGCTGAGAAGGTATAAGATTTATTAATTCTTGTTCTGAAATGATTTGAGTTTTTAGTTTTTCAGCTTTTTCTTTTTTGCTTGGCCCCATATTCTGACCTGCAACCAAGTAGTTGGTTTTTGATGATATTGAAGAAGAGACTCTTCCACCATTAGATTCGATTAAATTTTTTATATCTGATCTAGAATAATTTGAGAAAACCCCTGAAATTACAAATGATTTTCCTAAAAATATTGATGATATATTTTTGTCTTTTTCATCAATTTCAAATTTTAGTCCGTAAGATTTGAGTTTATTTAGAATAGCTATATTTTCTTCATTATCAAAGAAATCTAAGATACTGTTAGCAATTTTATCCCCAATCTCGTCAACAGAGATTAATTCGTCAAAATTTGATCTAATTAACATGTCAATATTTTCAAAGTGTCTTGCAAGTTTTTTAGCAACTGTCTCTCCAACATACCTAATTCCTAAGCCATAAAGTACTCTTTCAAAAGAAATATCCTTAGAGTTTTCAATTCCAATAATTAAGTTATTTGCACTTTTTTCAGCCATTCTTTCAAGACCTACAACATCATCAAATTTTAATTCATACAAATCAGCATAATTTTTTATAAGATTTGAGTTTACCAAAAGTGCAACTGTCTCTTGGCCTAAACCATCAATGTCAAGAGCTTTTCTGGAAATAAAATGTTGAATTCTACCAATAATTTGAGGAGGACATCCATTATAGTTTGGACAATAATGATTTGCCTCTCCATCAATTCTTACTAGAGGTGAACCGCATTCAGGGCAATGGGTAATAAAATTAAATTTATCTGAATCTAGTTTCCTTTTTGATTTGTCGATTCCCGTGATTTTGGGGATAATATCGCCCCCCTTTTCGACAAAAACGAAATCTCCCTCCCTAATATCCATTGACTCAATGAAATCTGCATTATGTAGTGATGCTCTTTTAACTACTGTTCCAGCCAAATTAACTGGGCTTAGGTTTGCAACAGGCGTTATTGAACCTGTTCTACCTACTTGAAAAGTTATACTGTTTAAATAGGTACCTGCATTCTCTGGCTTGAACTTATATGCCATTGCCCATCTCGGAAACTTTGAGGTAAATCCAAGTATTTCCCTTTGATAAAAGTCGTTTACTTTTAAAACTACACCATCAATTTCAAAGGGTAGCTCAGATCTATTTTTCTCCCAATATTGAATAAATTCGAAAATTTCATCTAATGAATTGCTACATTTATAATTTTCGTAGATGTTGAAACCATATGATTTTGCATTTTCTAAAAATTGAATATGATTATTAAATATTTTTGGATCCTCAACAGAATATAAAAGACATTCTAGGGGTCTATCTGATACTTCTCTACTGTCTTGAAGTTTTAAACTACCAGATGCGGTATTTCTTGGATTCTTGAAAGGTTCCTCACCATTTTGCAACCTCTTCTCATTCAACTGAGTAAAACCATCTAATGGCATTACAATCTCCCCTCTTGCTTCAAATTCACCTGAAATATTCTTTCTTAGTTTTAGTGGTACAGTAGGAATTGTTTTAATATTACTTGTGACATCATCGCCCTTTACTCCGTCCCCCCTAGTTACGGCTCTTAGAAGTTCGCCGTCTTTATACGTTAGATTAATTGAAACCCCGTCAAATTTTAACTCACAGGTGTATTTTATTGGTGAATCAATGATTTTTTTAATTCTTTTTTCCCATTCTTTTAAATCATTGAGAGAATATGAATTGTCAAGTGAATACATTGGGGTATTATGTAGGGATGTGTCAAATGATTTGGTAATATCACCTCCCACTCTTTGGGTTGGAGAATTTAAATCAAAGAATTTTGGATTATCCCTTTCCAATTGCTCTAATTCTTTTAACATCATATCAAAATCATAGTCAGATATTAGAGGATTATCAAGAATATAGTATCTGTAATTATGTTCGTGAAGTTTTTTTCTAAGACTATTTATTTTCTCTGAAATGTTCATTAATTATATTATATATGCTTTAAAAAAAAAGCTACTCTAATATAATAAATTGAAGCTCACAATTTACCCTAAAACAATTGAATTTTTAGAAATCTTGTTTTTTTAAATGAGTCCAATAAAAAAACAGATTTGTGTTCATTATTTAGCTTTAAAATATTTTTAAAATCTTTACTTTTTTTGTCATTAATTTCAAAGAAAATCTGGCCATTTTCATTTAGATGATTTTTTGAAAAATCTATTATCTTTTCATAATATTTTAGAGGATTATTATCATCTACAAATAAAGCTATTTCAGGTTCAAAATTTAAAACATTTTCCCTCATTAACTTCTTATCAGATTTCAATACATATGGGGGATTAGAGACAATTAGATCATATTTTTTTTCTGATTTGAATTTAAAAATATCTGCATTAATAAATTCAATATTTACATTATTAAGCTTTGAATTTTCTTTAGCTACTTCCATTGCATCTTTGCAAATATCAACTGCAGTAACATTGGAATTTGGAAGATTTTTAGCAAGACTTACTGCAATACAACCACTGCCCGTTCCAATATCTAAAATTTCTTTTCCATATAAATCTTCCTTCAAAATTAATCTAACTAACTCTTCAGTTTCAGGCCGTGGAATTAAAACAGAACTATCAACTATAAATTCTAGATCCATAAAATTGGTCTTTCCTAATATATATTGAATTGGCTCATGTGTTCTTAATCTTTCTAGTGTTTTTAAAAAAAGAGCTTGTGTTTCATCGTTAAGACTAATCTCATCAGCTAATAAAATTTTAGATCTTGAAATTTTTAAAAAATCCTCAACAATTAGATTAAAAATAGAATTTAACTCATCCATTTCATAAATAGATGAAAGACTGGAAATCATTATTGATTTAAAATATTTTAATGTCATTACAGTTTCTTTGTCATATGAACATCACAATTATGATGATTGGTATTGCCCATAGGGCCATCCAAATTTTTAAATCCAAATAATTTATATAAATAGTGAGATGTTTTAAGTACAGAGGTTGATTCAATGTAACATTGGTCATAATTAACCTTTTTAGCAAAATCTAAACATAGTTTCAACAGAAACTTGCCCAATCCCTTGCCTCTCAAGGATTTGTGGAAGTAAAATTTTTGCAATTCACATATGTTCTCATTAATACCACTTAGTTTTTTAATTCCACAGCCACCATAAATACTTCCCTCCTTTTCGACGACATAATATTTAGATTTTGAATCTTGGTATGCCTCATACATACTTAAGGTATCTTTGTCAGCATAAGCTGTTCCAACTAAAGGCAACCCCAACTCATAAAATACTCCCTTAATGACTCTACAAAGCTGTTCATTATCTTTCTTCTGAATAACCCTAACATTATATCCATTATATTGAGTCATTTTATAGTATTTTTGTATAGTGAATATACATGAAAAATATATTAGTAGATGTATTGAGCTAGGTAAATTAGGAATAGGAAATACTTATCCAAATCCAAGCGTCGGTGCTTGCCTAGTCGTTAACGATAAAATAATTGGGGAGGGTTATACCTCTGAAGCTGGTGGACACCACGCAGAAATAAATGCAATAAATTCAGTTGTCGATAAGTCATTAATTAAAGATTCAACAATATATGTTACTATGGAGCCATGTTGTCACTATGGAAAAACACCACCATGTGTTGACAAAATTATTTCTCTAGGAATCAAAAAGGTTGTAATAGGAATTAAAGATCCAAATCCACTTGTTTGTGGAAACGGAATTAAAAAACTGAAAGATAACGGAATTGAAGTTATTTCAAATGTTTTGAAAAAACAATGTACTGAACACCATAAAAGATTTTTAAGCTTTGTCAAAAATAAAAGACCATACATTATAATCAAGTGGGCTGAAACTAAAGACGGATTTATTGCACCTTTAAACAAAGATGTAAGCAAACCTTATTGGATTTCTGGCATTAAGTCCAGGAAATTAGTACACAAATGGAGATCTGAAGAACAAGCAATTTTAGTTGGTGCACAAACCATTCGTGAGGATGATCCAAGACTTACTACAAGATACCCAAAAGGAAAAAATTGTGACATATACATATTGACAAAAAAAGGTATTAAAAAAAATTATAAGATTTTCAATCAAGATTCAAAAGTTACATTGCTTAATGACCAGAAAATAGATTTTAGAAAAGATATTATAGATCAAATTTGTAATAAATTTTACCATGATAAAATTGTTTCAATTATCGTTGAGGGTGGTACAAAAACTATACAAAACTTTATTGACAAGGGAGTTTGGGATGAAATTAGATTATTTAAATCTGAAACTAAATTAGAAAATGGAATCAAGGGGCCTTCAATTAATTTGAAAGCTGAAAATGAAATTAATATTGGGGATGATATTTTGAATATTTATTTAAATAAAGTTGATACTTTATCCAAAAAATAATTTGGACAACGGATTGGTTTTTTTGTTTTTTTATTTAAAAAAACCAAAACAGTTTTTGCTTTTGTAATTATTATTTTGTCCTTAACTACTTTATAATCGAATATTAATTTAGAACTAGGCATCTCAGCTAACTCTACAAAAATAGTGAGCTTATCATCAAAATAGGCTGGCTTTAAATAAGAAATAATTAGTTTTGATACTGGCAGAATGATTCCCGATTTTTCCATTTCAAAATATGAGAGTCCAAGGTTAGTAATCCAAGATATCCTAGCCTGTTCCAAATAATTAACATATGCAGAATGATGTGTTAAACCCATTTGATCGGTTTCCGAATATCTAACTTTTACGTCTATAAAATGTGATTTCACACTTACAAAAAAAGAGATAAATTTTATTGATTCAAAACGCAAAAAAAAAAAATTAAAAAACAAGCCTTATTAATTTTTTTTTTTAAAAATTTGTTTTAATATTTGTTACTCAAGTTTTGAAAAACATATTATTCAATACTTTTTCAAAATAGGACTAATTTCTAAAAAAGATTATTTTTAATAATGAGTGTAGATGCTATAAACGTGTGGTCAAAATGTCTGAAATTTGTTAAAGACAATATACAACCACAAGCTTACAAAACATGGTTTGAGCCAATAAACGCTGTTAAATTAGAAGAAAATATCTTAAGCATTGAAGTTCCAAGCAAGTTTTTTTATGAATGGCTAGAAGAACACTACGTTAAAATCCTAAAAATTGCATTGCACAAATCTCTAGGAGAAGATGCTAAATTAGTTTATGTAATTAAAATGGAAAATACCTATGGAAATTCACAAGCATTTACCGAGAAAATTCCAAGTTCCAATAATTCATTTTCAAAAACACAAAATGCTACAACTCCAGTCAACAAGTCAATACCAAATCTTAAAAATCCATTTATAATTCCAGGTCTTAAAAATGTCAAGGTTGAATCTCAGCTTAATCCTAATTATACATTTGAAAATTTTTTGGAAGGTGATTCTAATAGGCTGGCAAGAAATGCTGGTATCGCTGTTGCAAACAAGCCTGGAGGCACTTCTTTTAATCCATTCTTAATCTTTGGGGGAGTCGGATTAGGCAAAACACATTTAGCAAATGCAATTGGAATTGAAATCAAGAAAAAATACCCAGAGAAAACAGTTTTATACACAACTGCTGAAAAATTTACTCAACAATACATTGAATCAATCAAAAAAAATAATAGAAATGATTTTATTTATTTTTATCAAGTTATTGATGCTTTAATAATTGACGATATTCAGTTTTTTTCAGGCAAACCAGGTACTCAAGATGTGTTCTTTCATATTTTTAACCACTTGCATCAAAATGGTAAACAGGTTGTATTGACAAGCGACAAACCACCTGTTGACATGCAAGATATCGAGTTAAGATTACTTTCCCGCTTTAAGTGGGGGCTTTCAGCTGAGCTGCAAAAACCCGACTTTGAAACTAGAATCTCAATTTTAAAAAATAAACTTTACAGAGATGGAATTGAAATGAGTGAAGAGGTAATTCAATATGTTGCAAAGAATATTAATACAAACATAAGAGAGCTTGAAGGAGCTATCATCTCCCTTATTGCACAAGCGTCATTCAATAGAAAAGAAATTAATATTTCATTGGCTAAAGATATTATTGAAAAATTTGTAAAAAATACCAAAAGAGAAGTTTCAATTGACTACATCCAAAAAATAGTTTCTGATTATTTTCAAATGGATATCCCTACACTTCAATCTAAAACTAGAAAAAGACACATTGTTCAGGCAAGACAACTGGCGATGTTTTTTGCAAAAAAATATACAAAAGCATCTTTAGCAAGTATTGGCTCCCAAATCGGAAAAAGAGATCATGCAACAGTTTTACATGCGTGCAAAACTGTTGACAATTTATCATCAACAGATAAACAATTTAGAAAGTTTGTTGATGACCTTGGTAAAAAACTTTCTGTCTAACTCATTAAACTTTCATCATTAACAAAGGAAAATTATTTATAATTCCAAGCCCTATTGGGAATGAATATTTTTTATACGAGATTTATAAAAAAATAATAGAATCTCTTGATTATTTTATAGTTGAAAATCCAAAGAAAACAATTAATTACCTAAAAAAAGTTTTTCCAAAAAAAATATTTAAAAATGAGAACTTTTATACTTTAAATGAAAAAGATTTGGTTGACACATCTATGCAATTAGCACCATGTTCATTAGGATATGACATTGGATTATTAACAGATGCTGGATGTCCAAATATTGCAGATCCTGGCTCAAAACTAATTTTATTGGCTCATCAAAATAATATTAGTATTATTCCTCTTATTGGTCCATCATCTATTCTAATATCAATTATGTCTTCAGGACTTAATGGTAATAAATTTGCTTTTAATGGATACCTTACTCATGATAAAAAACTTTTAAAAAAGGAAATAATTAAATATGAAAATTATTCTAAAAAATTTAATCAATCTCAAATATTCATTGAAACCCCATACAGATGTCAAAATTTGTATAATGAGTTTGTACAAATTTTAAATAAAGACACCTTCCTCGGAATCTCATCAAAATTATTTACTGATGATCAATTAATTAAAACTCTTCAGGTAAAAGAATGGAAAAAAATAAAACCAAATCTTAAAAAATCACCGACTGTATTTATTATTGACTCTAATAAGATTATTTTCTAATATTTCTACTGTTTAAATAGTGATGATATTTTTTTGCGTTTTTTTTGTGCTCTGAAAAGGTATTTGCAAAACTGTGAAATCCTGGTCTTGACGGATCGGCTGCAAAGAAAAAATAATTATGTTTTTTATAATTTAATACAGCATCAATTGAATTTACTGTAGGCATTGAAATTATGCCTGGTGGCAATCCAAAATATTTGTAAGTATTGTAAGGTGAATCGATTTTTAAATGTTTATTTAATACTCTTCTTATGACAGTGTTTTTGAATTCATCTAACTTATACGCTGCGTAGATAACTGTTGGGTCAGCTTGCAATTTCCAATTATTTTTTAATCTGTTAATATATACACCTGCTATTGTAGGTAGTTCAGATTCTTTTTTAGATTCTTGATTAATTATGGAAGCTAAAATCATTACTTCATTTTTATTTAATCCAACTTTTTTAAGTTTTTCTTTTCTATTTATATTCCAAAACTTATTATGTTCAGAAAGCATCCTTAAGTTAAACTCATTTGCATTAGTGTTCCAATAGAAATTATAACTATTCGGAATATACATAGCTAATATATTTTCCTTGTCAAATCCATTTTTAAAAAATAAATCATCATCGAACGAATTTAACAATTCAAGGCTGTCTAACTCTAACTGTTTAGAAACTTTACCAGCTAAATCGTTTAGGTTTTTTACATTATTAACTAAAACATTTACAGTAGTATTTTCAGATCTTAGGATATTGATAATTTGGTTATTATTCATATTTCTACTTATAATGTACTTTCCTGGCCTAACAACATATTTCTTTTGTTTAGCTAAAATCTTAAAATCGTTAACGTTAATTAATAAACTATCTAATTCATTTAATAACTGGGGGGTTGATATATCAGTTTTTATATACAGGACCTCAAAATCACTTTGGAATTTAGTATTTGATTTAAACATAACCCTATATACAAAGTATGAAAAAAATGCAGAGATTAAAATCCCGCTCATTACAACAACAAAAAAAATACGTCTTATGTACATAAACTATTCATTAAAAAATTGTAACTAAAAAAATTATTTTTTCTTCTATTTAAAGATTTAAAAAAACCTACAGACTCAAAACACTTTATACTTGCTTTATTTTTTTTTCTTATCAAACAATGAAATTTATTAATTCCAAGAGCTTCAGAATTATACTCAATCAACTTTTTTAATGTTAATCTTCCATAACCCCTACATCTGTTAGATGAATCATCGATGATAATGCTTACCCCAGCTGTACTTTTGCAAAAATTTATGTTAAATAAGTCAACAAAACCCAACCTCTTGTGATTTGATTCTTTACAAATTACAAAGCGGATTTGTTTTGTTTTTGAAACTGGTAAAAGGGATTCAAATAAAAAATTTTTTAACTCACTATCAGAATATTTAGTTTTGTTTAATGAGAATTGGTTAAATTCATCAGAATTCTCAATATATTTTAGATAATTAAAGTCACTGATATTTATCTTTCTTAAATATATCATTCAACGAATTTTTAAATTACCAACATAAACTAATTCCACATTTCCCCTAAGCCAAATATTATTATACATATTATCGTTTTGCTCAATTGTCGTAAACAATTCTCCACCTTTCATATTAATTTTTATCGAATTTTTTTCACACAATTTATGGAATTTTAAAAAACATGAAGCTGCCACTACACCAGAGCCACATGAAAGAGTCTCATCCTCAACTCCTCTTTCAAATGTTCTCATATTAAATGATTTATTATTAATTGAAATAAAATTTATGTTGAAACCTCCATTTATTGAGTTGTAATCATGTTTAATAATTTTTACTTCATTATAAATGTCAATTTCATGAACATCATTTACTAAAAAAAAAAGATGGGGAGAACCAGAATCAATAAGTGTAGTTTTAAATTTATTGTTGTATGAAATAAAATCTGTACTATTGATATCATTCATGCTAACACTGACTGTGTTATCATGATTAAATTTGGCAATATGATTTCCGTCAATTGCTGAAAATTTAATTTCTCCGTCAGTCATATTTAAAATTTTTGATAAATGTGTAATACATCTAGAGCCATTTCCACAAAAACCAGATTCTGAGCCATCAGAGTTGATGTAAGTCATTTTAAAATCAAGCAAGGCATCTTCTTCTAAAAGTATTAATCCATCTGCCCCAATTCCAAGTTTTCTGTCACAAATTTTCTTTATGAGTTTTGTATTATTTTTTTTAAATACCTTTTTTCTATTGTCGATTAAAATAAAATCATTTCCATTGGCTTGATATTTGTAGAAAGTATATTTCATTAAAGTAAATATAAGGATATTTATAAGACAAATTATTTGTTAAATATCAGTTAAATTAGCTTTATATAAAAATAAAATTATATAATTATTTATATTTAAATTATGAAGAAATTAGCACTACTATCAGTTGGATTATTAATTTGCTTGGTCGGAGTTTTTTCTGTGAAAAACTACATAGAAAATTATGTGAGTACCGAGATAGAATCTGCAGAACTTGAGAGAAAGTCAGAGTCGTTTTTAAAACAAATTCAAAGTACAGAAAGTAAATTTAACCCTTCATTTTCTGAATACCCCGATTTTAGAGAAATTGCTAACAATTCAATCAATACTGTTGTACATGTAAAAAGTTCATCCTCACCAGAAAATAACTTCAGTATTGAGGATTTTTTATTTGGTGGAGCTGATAACGGACCAAAAATAGGATCTGGTTCAGGAGTTATCATTTCATCTGATGGATATATAGTTACAAATTATCATGTTATTGAAAATGCCCAGAAAATTTCTATAACAACTAATAACAATCAAAATTATGAAGCTGATATTGTTGGCTATGATGAGCAAAATGACATCGCGTTACTTAAAATTGAAAGTGAAAACTCATTCCCATTCGCAATATTTGGTGATAGTGATGCTTCAATGATTGGTGAATGGGTTCTAGCTGTTGGTAATCCTTTTAATTTGACTTCAACAGTAACAGCAGGTATTATTTCTGCAAAATCCAGAAGCCTGGATCCAACCGGCAGAACAACTCAATCATATATTCAAACGGATGCCGCAGTAAATCCTGGTAATTCTGGTGGGGCTTTAATCAACACAAACGGTGAATTAATTGGTATTAATACAGCAATTCAAACCCAAACAGGTTCATATGTTGGTTACTCATTTGCTGTACCTAGTAATATCGCTAAAAAAGTTATTGAAGATATTCTTGAATATGGAACTGTGCAGTATGGTTTTTTAGGAGTAACTGGACTATCACTTGATAGTAAAACATCTATTGATTTAGATACAGACGAAACTGAAGGTTTTTATATAAACAGTATTGATAATGAATCTGGTGCTTATAATGCTGGAATAAAAGTTGGAGATATAATTAAAAGCATTGATGGTATCAAGATATCAAAGTTCTCAGACTTAAAAGGTTACCTGAATACAAAAAGACCAAATGATATTGTAGAGGTTAAGTTGATAAGTAATGATGATATTAAAACTGTCAAGGTTCAATTAAACAAAAATGAAAGAATAAGTTTCTATTTAATCGGAATATTAAAGAACCTTAATGAAGAGGAAGTTAAAAAAAGAAATATAGAGAATGGAGTAAAAATTTATCAATTCAATGATAGTTACAAATCATACTGGAATGAATATGGTATAAATGAAAATGATATAATTACTAAAATTAATGGTATAGATATTAATTCCATAGATGACATTGATAAAATAGTCAAATCCAGAAATTATTACGACCCAATTTCTATTGAAATTCTTACAAGTCTAAATAAAATAGAAAGGTTTAATTTTAGATAATACAATTATTCATGAGAATCGATATTATTTCTGCTGTTCCTGAAATATTAACAAGTCCATTAAAAACATCAATTATAAAAAGGAGTTTAGATAAAAAATTGGTGGAAATAAATATCCACAATTTACATGATTACTCATCAAATAAATATAAATCTGTTGATGATTATCAATATGGTGGTGGTTCAGGAATGGTTTTACAAATTGAGCCAATTTTTAATTGTATAAAAAAATTAAAAAATGAAAGAGAATATGATGACGTAATTTATATGAGCCCCGATGGATTAAAATTATCCCAATCAGTTTGTAACAAATTCTCATCTAAAGGAAACCTTATAATTTTATGTGGACATTACAAAGGGGTTGACCAAAGAGTTAGAGATAATCTAATTACTAAAGAAATTTCTATTGGTGATTATGTACTGACAGGTGGCGAAATTCCAGCTCTAATATTTATCGATAGTATTGTAAGACTAATTCCCGGAGTTTTAAACAGTGAAGACTCAGCACTAACAGATTCCTTTCAAGACAATCTACTTTCCCACCCAATATATTCCAGGCCAAGAAAATTTAAGCAATGGGAGGTACCGGAAATATTATTCAGTGGCAATCACAAAAAAATCGATAAGTGGAGGGAGGATATGATAATTAATTTGACTAAAAAGAAAAGACCAGACTTATTATAAATATATTTTGACAAATATCAATGTAATATGATTTTTTAATTATATTTGCACGCGTTTAAACGATAAAACAATTACGATTTTATAGTTTAATAAAATTAGCATTATGAGCTCACTTGTAAAATATGTTGAAGATAATTTAATAACAAAAAAAGAATTTCCTTCTTTTTCCAGTGGTGATACAATTACTGTTTATTATGAAATTAAAGAAGGTAGCAAAACAAGAACACAGTTTTTTAAAGGTATTGTTTTACAAAGAAAGGGATCTGGATCATCTGAAACCTTTACAATAAGAAAAATGTCTGGTTCAATTGGAGTTGAAAGAATATTTCCGATTAACTCCCCTGCCCTAAATAAAATAGAGATAAACAAAAAAGGCAAAGTACGTAGGTCCAAAATATTTTACTTTAGAAGTTTAACAGGTAAAAAGGCTAAAATAAAGGAAAAAAGAGCATAATTCTAGTTTTTAACAATTGTTAATATCATAGGTTAAAAACAGGTTAATATCTTTTTTCATAAATACCCATCAATTTCCAACTATAATCATAATTTAGCTAGTGGATTTGTTAGTAGTGGATCCCAAAAGGATTAACAAAGTATTTTTGAAATACCTACCAAATTCAAGAACGTTCTTTAACACAGGTTGCTTACAGTTTTCATCTTCATGATGCAAACAACCACTTTTGTAAAATGTGTGCCTGCACAATTTTAGAAAAGTTGGTTTTAAAAAGAGTAAATACCAACTGATTTCAGATGTGTTTAACCTTTTTAAGATTACAACTAGAAGAAATTCAAAGTAGTAATATAAGTAAGTAATTAGGTCATTAAAAATGAAAAACTCTTAGGAGTGGAGTAATTTTAACGACCGAAAATAGCGAGTATACTTTCGAGACAAGATCCGCAAGGTGACAGTCATAAATATCCGAAAGGAAATTTTGCCGGAAACGGAAAGAAAGTATAATCGATATTAGAAAGCCATACAGCGCAGCAATGCACAGTATGGCTTTCGTTTTTTTAATAACTATTCCCTTTTTATTTATATTTTGTAATGCTTCTTTTTTATATTTGAATCCTGAAATAATCATATAAAAATTTTTATTTTTTTGATAATTAAACACAGTTCGGCTAATTTTTATGACTAAAATCATATACACAAAAACAGACGAAGCACCTGCTTTAGCAACTGTATCACTTCTACCAATTATACAAGCATTTTGTAAATCTTCAGATATAAAATTTGAAAAAAGAGATATTTCATTAAGTGCTAGGATTTTAGCAACATTTAATGATTATTTAGGTAGTAAAATCAAATACGAGGATGATTTAGAATTTTTAGGAAAACTGGTAAAAGATCCTAATGCAAACATTATAAAACTACCCAATATAAGTGCATCAATTCCTCAATTAAAAATTGCAATTGATGAGTTACAAAGTAAAGGTTTTAAAATACCTAATTACCCTGAAAAACCTTCTTCAAATAACGAATTAATAATAAAAGCAATCTATGACAAAATAAAGGGAAGCGCTGTCAATCCTATTTTGAGAGAGGGAAATTCTGACAGAAGAGTTCCATTTTCAGTTAAAAACTATATTAAATCAAACCCTCATAGCCTTGGGGAGTGGAAATCTTATTCTAAAACACACGTTGCATCAATGACTGAAGGCGACTTTAAAAATAACGAAAAATCTCTTACTAGTACAAAACATGAACTTCTTAATATCTATCATTATAACGAGCAGGGTAAAAGAACAATTTTAAAAGAAAATATTACAATACATAAAAATGCAATTATTGATTGCAGTTTCATGAGTATCAGTAAATTATGTGATTTTACAGAAAAAGAAATTTTGGATTGTAAAGATAAAAATATTTTACTTTCACTTCATCTAAAAGCTTCAATGATGAAAGTGAGCGATCCAATCATTTTTGGACATATTTTAAAAGTATTTTTTAAAAATTTTATCAAAAAAAATTCTAAATTATTAAAAGATTTAAATATTAATTTTAATAGTGGTTTGTCAAATTTTTTCGATAAAATTAAAAGTTGCTCAGAGGACATAAAAAACAAGTTGATAGATGAAATAAATGCAGAATTTGAGAATGGTCCCAAGGTTGCTATGGTAGACTCAGAAAAAAATATTTCTAATTTTCATATACCTAGTGATTTTATAATAGATGCATCAATGCCAGCAATGATAAAAAGCTCTGGGAAAATGTGGGATAATAATGGTAAGTTGGTCGATACTAAAGCTTTGATTCCGGACAGTAGCTATTCATCAATCTTTCAAGCAACAATAGATTTTTGTAAAGAAAATGGAGCATTTAATCCAGCCACAATGGGTACTGTTCAAAATGTTGGACTTATGGCTAAAAAAGCTGAAGAATATGGTTCTCACGATAAAACATTTGAAATTAAGGATAATGGAAAAGTATGTGTTGAAACCAAGGACTCAAAGATACTATTTACACACAAAGTTGATAAAGGAGATATATGGAGAATGTGTATAGTTCGAAATGAAGCAATCAAAGATTGGGTAAAATTAGCTGTGGATAGAGCAAAAAATACTCTATACCCTACTATCTTTTGGCTTGATGAAAAAAGATCTCATGATAGACAATTAATACGTTCAGTCACTAATGAATTAAATAAATATAATATTGATGAGTTAAATATTAAAATTTTATCACCATACGATGCAACACTAATAACATTGGATAAAATAAAAAAAGGGGAAAATGTTATTTCTGTTTCTGGAAATGTCCTTAGAGATTACTTAACCGATCTCTTTCCGATTTTAGAACTTGGCACGAGTGCAAAAATGCTTTCTATTGTGCCTCTTATGAATGGAGGTAAATTATTTGAAACTGGTGCTGGTGGATCCGCCCCAAAACATGTTCAACAGTTACTTAAAGAGAATCATTTAAGATGGGATTCACTAGGTGAATTTCTTGCAATTTCTGTTGCACTTGAAAATATTGGAAAAAACAATCAAAGGACACAAATTCTTTCAGATTGTCTTTCCAGAGCAATTGAAAAGCTATTAATAAATAAAAAATCACCATCAAGAAAAGTAGGTGAAACAGATAACAGAGAAAGCCATTTCTATTTAGCACTATATTGGGCTGAAGAACTAACAATGCAAATTGATGACTTGAATCTGAAGCATGAGTTTAAAAATGTATATAATAAACTTTCTAATAATGAAAAAAGAATTATTAACGAGATAAAAGTTTGTCAAGGCAATAAAATAAATCTAGGAGGTTATTATAAAACAAATGATGAATTAACCAAGAAAGTTATGAGGCCTTCAAAAACACTAAACAACATAATTAAAAATATATAAATTATCAAAACAACTGAGAAAGAATCAAAATATTCAAATCTTGAACATAAATCAGTTTACAATATTTTAACAGAAATTAATATTGAGGATAATATTGTAGCTAATTCTGTTAAAGATTGTCTTGATGAAATAGAAAATCTTGTATTAAAAGCAATAGATTTAACAAATAATAATGGTAGAGTTTTTTATTTAGGATCTGGCACCAGTGGAAGACTTGGAATCTTGGATGCTTCAGAATGTCTTCCAACTTTTGGAGTTGATGATAAGTTTATAGGAATAATTGCAGGCGGAGATGCAGCTATTAGGAAAGCAAAAGAATTTGCTGAGGACTCTAAAGAACAAGGATGGTTAGATTTAAAATCACATAATGTAAATCTAAATGATTTAGTTATTGGAATATCCGCATCAGGTTCTACACCATATGTGGTTTCAGCACTAAAGAAATGTCAAAGAAATGGTATTACCACCGGAAGTATAAGTTGCAATTTAAATGCAAAAATTTCAAAATATTCAGATTATCCAATTGAAACATTAGTAGGTCCTGAATATATAACAGGTAGTTCAAGAATGAAAGCAGGTACCGCTCAAAAGTTGATCTTAAATATGATATCAACTTCAGTCATGATAAAACTTGGAAAAGTTTTAGATAATAAAATGGTTGATATGAGATTATCTAATGAAAAGCTTAAAAATAGAGCAATAAGAATTTTAAAATCAGTTTTAAAAATTAGTGAAAAGAATGCAAAAAAACTAATGAAAAACAGTGATAGCGTGAGAGATGCTATTAATAAGTATAATAGCAAGTGAAAAATAAAAAAATTTTAAATAAAATTAAATTACTAATTCTATCATTTTTACCAATCTTTTTAGGACCAATATTAATACACCTCGGTGGTCAAAACAACTCATATCTAAAAATATTTTTTGGAATTTTTCTATGTGTAATTGCTGTTATCTTAATATTTATATCATTATTTGGAATAATAAATGAAATTTTTAAAAAATGATTCATAATTTTATATCTGATATTTAATCAAAATGATAAAAATCCAATTAAAGGACGGAAAAATAAAAGAATATGAAAAAGGAGTTTCAGTAAATTTCATTGCTGAAAATATTAGTTCTGGACTCGCAAGAAACATAATTTCTGCAAGTTATAATGGTCAAATTGTCGAAACAAAATCAATACTAAATAATGACGGTAAGTTGGAATTTTACAGTTGGGAAAATATTGAAGGTAAAATGGCTTTTTGGCACTCATCATCACATATTTTGGCTCAGGTATTAGAAGAATTTTACCCTGGGATTAAGTTGACAATCGGACCAGCAATCAAAAATGGCTTTTATTATGATGTTGATTTAAATAATCATAAAATTTCAGATGATGATTTTTTAAAAATAGAAAAAAGATTTATTGAAATATGCAGAGAGAAACATGAATTTAAATTAAGAGAAGTCTCAAAGAAAGAAGCTGAAAAATTCTACAAGAAAAAAAATAATAAATACAAGCTAGAGCTAATTTCTGAATTAAAGGACGAAAAAATTACTTTTTGTGATCATTCAAATTTTACCGATTTGTGTAAAGGTGGACATATTCCAAATACTTCCATTATCAAAGCGGTCAAAATATTAAATGTTTCTGGTGCATTTTGGAGAGGTGACCAAAATAAAAAGCAGCTTACCAGGATTTATGGAATTTCTTTTCCAAAAGAAAAACTACTCAAGGAATATATTAGTAATATAGAAGAAGCTAAGCTGAGAGACCATAGAAAAATTGGTAAAAATCTTGAACTATTTTCATTTTCTAGTAAGGTTGGACTGGGTCTTCCTTTGTGGTTACCAAAAGGGGTTGAATTAAGACATAGATTAGAAGAATTTTTAAAAAAAGCACAAAAAGATGCTGGCTATCAAGAGGTCATAACTCCTCATATTGGAAACAAGGAACTATACGTAACATCTGGTCATTATGAAAAATATGGAGAGGATAGTTTTCAGCCAATCAAAACACCAAAAGATAATGAAGAATTTTTACTAAAACCTATGAATTGCCCTCACCACTGTGAAATATTTAATTCATTTAAATTTAGTTATAAAGATTTACCTGTGAGATATGCTGAATTTGGAACAGTATACAGATATGAGCAAAGCGGTGAATTGCATGGATTAACACGTGTTAGAGGTTTCACTCAGGATGATGCTCACATTTTTTGCACTGAAAAACAGCTAGTAGATGAATTTAAAAGTGTCATAGACTTAACTTTATATGTATTTAATTCACTTGGGTTACATAATTATGAAGTTCAGATTTCAGTAAGAGATCCTCATGATTCTAAAAAATATATAGGAAATAAAAAAATATGGGATAAATCTGAAAATGCAATTATAACCGCAGTTAAAGAAAAAAATTTAAAATATTCGATTAAAGAAGGCGAAGCAGCATTTTATGGACCGAAACTAGACTTTATGCTTAACGATGCCTTAGGTCGTAGATGGCAACTTGGAACAATTCAAGTTGATTATAATCTACCAGAAAGATTTAAATTATCTTACACTGACAAAGATAATTTATCAAAACAACCAGTAATGATCCATCGAGCTCCATTTGGAAGTATGGAGAGATTTATAGCAATTTTGCTAGAAAATACCTCTGGAAATTTACCATTGTGGTTAACCCCTAACCAGTTTATTATCTTGCCAATTAGCCAAAAACATGAAAAATACTGTGAAAATGTTTTAAATTTGTTGGAAAATAACGAAATTCGCGGGCTAATCGACAACAGAAATGAAACTATTGGAAAGAAGATTAGAGATGCTGAATTGAAAAAATTGCCATTTATGATAATCGTTGGTGAGAAGGAAAAAAAGGAAAAATTAATTTCAGTTAGAAGACATGGTGGAAATGAAGATGGGTTGATGAAAGTTGAAGATTTTATTGAGATTATTAACAGTAGTATTAAAATATAAGTTTAATTAAAAAATATAAATTATAGCAATAAGAAGAACAGGAAGAGGCAGAAGGACATGGAGGGTTCAAAAAACAAACCCACATCAAATTAATGACGAAATTACTGCACCAGAAATAAGATTAGTTGGTGATAACGTTGAAATAGGGATTTATGAAATAAAAAAAGCCCTTTCAATAGCAAAAAATTTGGAATCCGATTTAGTGCAAATTTCTCCTAATGCAAATCCACCAGTTTGTAAAGTTATGGATTATAAAAAATTCCTTTACGAACAAAAGAAAAGGGAAAAGCAACTGAAATCCAAAGCTACAAAAGTTGTTGTAAAGGAAATTAGGTTTGGCCCCCAAACTGATGAACATGATTATTCTTTCAAAAAAAAACACGCAGAAAAGTTTTTAAAAGATGGAGCAAAGCTAAAAGCATATGTTTTTTTTAAAGGAAGGTCGATAATTTATAAAGATCAAGGTGAAATATTATTATTAAAGTTAGCTCAAGATTTGGAGGAAATTGGAAAAGTAGAACAACTACCAAAACTTGAGAGCAAAAAAATGATAATGATAATTTCACCAAAAAAAAGTAAATGATTATGCCTAAGATGAAAACAAAGTCTAGTGCCAAAAAAAGGTTTAAATTGACTGGGACTGGAAAGATTAAAAGAAAACACGCTTTTAAAAATCATATATTGACTAAAAAGTCAAAAAAAAGAAAACTAGCATTAACTCACTCAACACTAGTACATGATAGTGATGTAAATAATGTCAAGAAACAATTAAGATTAAAGTAAATATTAAACCATAAATTAAGGTAAGCAAGAGTAAATTTTACCACCTAATTTAAAAATATAAAAGTTATGCCAAGATCAGTTAATTCGGTTGCTAAGAGAGCAAGAAGAAAAAAAATATTAAAACAAGCTAAAGGATATTTTGGAAGAAGAAAAAATGTTTGGACCGTTGCAAAGAATGCTGTTGAAAAGGGTTTACTATATGCATATAGGGATAGACGTAATAAAAAAAGAAGCTTCAGATCATTATGGATTATGAGAATAAATGCTGCAGCCAGGCAAAATGGATTAACCTATTCTGAGTTAATAAATAAACTTAAGTTAAACAATATTGAAATTAACAGAAAAGTACTAGCAGATTTAGCGATGAATAATCCTGACCAATTCAAAAATTTAGTAGAAAACCTAAAATAAAATTAAAAGGGAAGGTCATTTTCCCCTTTAAAATTATCGTTTTTCCCATCGTCAGAAAATGTGTCATCATTTGCAGCAGCATTCATTTTTGAGTGAAATTGATAGGGAGAGTCATAATTTTCAATATCTTCAAATTTAGCTAACGAAGGAATAAATCTGAGTCTAATATTTCCTAAACCACCATTTCTGTGTTTTGAAACAATGAAATCAGCTTCACCTTCTGTAGATGTTCTTTCATCATCATCCCATGTGTCAATTTTATAATATTCTGGTCTATAAATAAAAGAAACAATATCAGCGTCTTGCTCAATTGCACCAGATTCTCTAAGGTCAGATAATAAAGGTCTTTTAGAGGTTCTACCCTCGACCATTCTTGACAACTGAGATAAGGCTATAACAGGAATTTTTAATTCCTTCGCTAATGCTTTTAAATTTCTAGAAATGGTAGAAATCTCTTGTTCCCTATTTCCAGTCTTTATATTTGCTCCTGTGGTCATTAATTGTAAATAATCAACAATAATTATCTTTACATTTCTTTGAGAAACTAATCTTCTTGCTTTTGCTCTTAAATCAAAAATTGAAAGAGAGGGTGTGTCGTCGATATAAAGAGGAGCATTTTCCAAATTTTTTACCCTAACATTTAGTTGCTCCCATTCATGCTTTTCTAATTTTCCTGTTCTTAGCTTTTCTGCATTGAGTCCTGTTTCAGAAGAAATCATTCTTGTGATAAGCTGAATTGATGACATTTCAAGAGAAAAGAAAGCTGTAGGCGTATTATTCGAAATACATATATTACTTGCCATCGATAATGCTAGTGCTGTTTTACCCATTCCTGGTCTTGCTGCAATAATAATTAAATCACTTTCTTGCCAACCTGCCGTTAAGCTATCGATTTTGTTAAATCCAGAAGGAACACCACTGAGTCCTTTTTTGTTTGAAATAGCTTCGATTTTATCTTTTGCTTGAATAACCAAACTTTGAGCTGATTCAGAGGATTTTTTTAAATTACCTTGGGTTACATCATAGAGTTTTGATTCAGCACTGTCCAGTAAATCAAAAACATCTGTTGTTTCATCATAAGAATCTGAAATTATTTCATTTGAAATTTTAATTAAACTTCTTTGTATAAATTTTTGTAATATTATTCTTGCATGGAATTCAATATGCGCTGACGAAGAAACCTTCTGAGTTAATGAAATCAGATAAAAATCACCCCCAACTTTCTGATGATTATTATCTTTTTTTAATTGATTTGAAACCGTTAAAATATCAATTGGCTCACTATTTTGAAACAACTTAAATATTGAATCAAAAATTAACTGATGTTTTTCGCTGTAAAAGGCTTCAGGTTTGAGAATGTCAATTACTTCATCAACTCCTTTTTTATCAATCATCATTGCACCTAAAACAACTTCTTCTAAATCTAATGCTTGAGGTGGAAGTTTACCTTTTTGAAGATTAACAATACTATTTTTTTGAAGATCAATATTTTGACTTTGCATGGGTTTCATTAATACTAAATTAAATAATTAGTGATTAAATAAAATGAAATAATAATTTTAAAATTAACACTATTATTGTTAATAAGTCTTGAAAAATGTTAATAGTCTAATTCTAAGATAGGTAAACCCCCATACTGGAATATTTTTTTATTCTTTTATTAACCAAATCTTTATTGGATAGTTTGGATAATTCTTCATATGAAATTAGGATATTTGATTTGACCAATTCAAAAGTTTTTAACCTATTTCTATGAGCTCCACCATCTGGTTCTTTTATTACTTTGTCAATTAGGTTCATCTTTTTCATGTCTTTAGCTGTAAGCTTTAGAGCAGCAGCTGCATTTTCTTTATACTCCCAACTTCTCCATAAAATTGATGAACAAGATTCAGGAGAAATAACTGAATACCATGTATTATCCAGCATTATAACTTTATCACCAACACCAATACCTAAGGCGCCACCTGATGCACCTTCTCCAATAATAACAGTTATAATTGGAACCTTTAACCTTGTCATTTCTAAAATATTTCTTGCAATCGCCTCACCTTGACCTCTTTCTTCAGCCTCAAGTCCTGGATATGCACCCGGTGTATCAATCAATGTAACTACAGGAATATTAAATTTTTGAGCCATTTTCATCAATCTAAGAGCTTTTCTATATCCTTCAGGATTTGCCATTCCAAAATTTCGATATTGTCTATCTTTAGTATTTAGCCCCTTTTGCTGACCGATGAACATAAAACTTTGATTGTCAACCCTTCCAAGACCTCCAATCATAGCTTTATCATCTTTAAAATTTCTGTCTCCATGAAGTTCAAGAAAAGTATTTCCGGTTATATTTTTAATGTAATCAAGGGTGTAGGGCCTATCAGGATGTCTAGAAATTTGAACCTTTTGCCAAGGGGTAAGATTTCCGTATATTTCTTTGATCTTTTTATTTAATTTCAGCTCAATTTTTTTTCTTGTTTCGGAAACATCTACATCAGTTGCTTCACCAAGTTTATTGCATTCTAAAAGTTGTAAATCAAGCTCTTTTATTGGCTCCTCAAATTCAAGATAATTCATATAACACAACTATTTATAATTATTTCTTTTAAAGTACATATTTATCAAAATTGATGATAATATCAAAAAAAATCCAATATAAAATTCAAAAGTCATTATTTCATTACTACCAAAGATACATACAGCTAATATTATCCCATATATTGGCTCAAGATTATAGGTCAATACCATTGAAAAAGGAGAGATATATTTCAACAAGTAAACAGATGCTATGAATGCATAAGCTGTACATATAGATCCAAGTACAAATATGTAAAGATAATTTAATGTAAAAATATTTTGGATTAATAAAGATTTAATATCGTTTCTAAGAAACAAAAACAATGTAATAAAAATTACACCAGTAAAAAATTCATAAAAAGATATCCTGAGAGCATTATCATCCTTTACTAATATACCGTTAAATACAGAAAAGAACGACGCTAATAATGCTGAAATAATACCTAAAAATATGCCTGATAAATACTTAATTTCTGAGTTAAAGATTAAAAAAATTCCCACAATAACAGAAAAACCAAGAAAAATTTCTGAAAATTTAATATTTCTCTTGTAAAAAATTGGCTCTAGTATTGATGTAAAAAATGCAGCAGTTGAAAACATTGCCAATGTTATTGAAATATTTGATTGCTTAATTGCCTCAAAAAAAGTTATCCAATGTAATGCAATTATTAATCCCTGAAATGAATATTTTTTAAATTTACTAAATGATATAATTAAACTATTTTTTCTTAGGATTAAAACAAAAAAAGCTAAAATAGATGCAATTGCCATTCTGTGCCAAACAATTGATTCAGAACTATTGGTAATCAACTCACCCAATATTGCCGTAAATCCTGCAATAAAAACAAGAAAATGAAGATGTAAATAATGTATTAAGCTATTTTTTTGCATTATTTAAAAGATATATTGCCAAAAAGCCAAAAAATAAATTTGGCAACCAGACAGCGACAATGGGGCTCATGTCAGATTGCTGCGCTAAAACTCCAAAAATTTTATCAAAAAAAACATAAATAAGTGCAACAGAAATTCCAAATGCTAAATTTACACCTGTCCCCCCCCTTCTCTTTTCTGATGAAACTGAAAAACCAATTAAAGTTAAAATTAATATTGAGAAAGGAACACTCCATTTTTTATATTTAACAACCAAATACCTGTCAATATTAGTAGATCCTCTACTTTTTTCAGTTTTGATAAATTTTGATAGTTCATTGTAGCTTAAGGATTCTGCTACATAATTTAATGGAACTAAATCATCAACTTTAAATGGAAAAATTGTATCAAATGTTCTTAAATTAAGAATAATATCAGAAGAATCTGTAACAATTCTTTTCGAATAATTATTTAATCTAAATTTTTCAATATCTTCAATATATCTAATACTTGTTGAGCTAATTTTATAAACAAGTTTGTTGCCAGAAAAACTTTCTAGTGTAAAATTTGTTCCAACATTATTATTCTTATTGAATTGCGACAAGAAAATGTAATCATTCTCTGAAATTTTTCTAAAAATATTTTTATTGTCAATCGCCTTTTTATTACCCTTTAGGTATTTGTACGAAAAATCATTATACTTTTTGGTTGAATCTGGAACAACATACATTCCAATATACAATGAAAATAGAGCAACAATCAAAGAACCAACAAAATATGGCCTCAAAATCCTCTTGATCGAAATCCCAGAAGAATAAATTGCTATAATTTCGGAATTAGCAGAAAGCTTTGATGTGAACCAAGTGATTGCTAAAAATAAGAATAATGGAAGCAAGCTAGATGAAAAGTATATGCTAAAATTATAATAATGATCTAAAATTTCAGCGAAAGGAACTTCTTTTTCCCTCAATTTATCAATATTATCTGCTAAATTAACCACTATTGCTATTGGCACAAATAATAATTGCATGAGAATATATGTCAACAAAAACTTTTTTAATATGTATCTATCTATTTTGTTCAATTACAGTCTATTATTAAGTTTACTTACAACAGAGTTTTTCCAATTTATAAATTCTCCAGAAATAATTTTTTCTCTTGCAATTTTCATTAGATCGGCATAAAACTTTAAATTATGGATCGAGCAAATATGTTTACCAAGTGATTCATTTACAGTAAATAAATGTCTAAGATAGGATTTTGAATAATATTTATCCACCCAAGATGAGCCACTTTCGTCAATTGGAGAAAAGTCAAATTCCCATTTCTTATTTTTAATATTAATAACTCCATTCCAAGTGAATAGCATTCCATTTCTACCATTACGTGTAGGCATTACACAATCAAACATATCAATTCCTAGAGAAATATTCTCTAGAAGATTTATCGGAGTACCAACACCCATCAAATATCTTGGTTTCTCTACTGGCAAAATGTTACATACGATATCTGTCATTTCATACATTTCATTGTGAGGCTCACCAACGGAAAGTCCACCTATTGCATTTCCAAAACAATCTTTAGAGGTTATGAATTCTGCTGAAATACGTCTTAAATCTTTATATGTACCGCCCTGAACAATTGGAAAAAAAATTTGGTCAAATCCATAAATGGAATCTTCATTTTTAAAAGTTTTAATGCATCTATTTAACCAATTGTGAGTTAATTTCATTGATTTATTTGTGTATGAATAATCACACGGATAGGGTGGACACTCGTCAAAGGCCATAATAATATTAGCACCAATTTTTCTTTGTATTTCAACAGCAATTTCAGGGGAAAAAAAATGTTTACTCCCATCAATATGACTCTTAAACCATACCCCATCATCAGTAATTTTTCTATTATTGGACAAAGAATAAACCTGATAACCACCAGAATCTGTCAAAATATTTCTGTCCCATTTCATAAACTTATGAATCCCTCCAGCCTTTTCAATAACTTCAGTTCCAGGCCTTAAATAAAGATGGTATGTATTGCCAAGAATAATTTGAGAATTAACATCATTAGCAAGATCCCTTTGGTGTAACCCCTTTACAGTTGCTTGAGTGCCAACAGGCATAAAAACAGGTGTTTCAATTTCGCCATGAGATGTAATTATTGTGCCTGCTCTTGCATTTGATTTTTTGTCTCTATGTTCTAATGAAAAAATTGGTAACATTTAAACAAATATAATCAAGAATGAATCATTAATTCTTTAAGCTGTCAAAAAAGTAAATTTGTTAATAAAAGCAATGATTTTAATTTCATTAATGAAAAACATTAAATTAAATTGCTAAGTCAAAAGATTATTATGCTTGATCTTGATTTTCTCGAAAAATTATGTACTCAAACTAGAAGAGATATTCTTAGAATGGTTCATAAAGTTAATTCTGGTCATCCAGGTGGTTCTTTAGGTTGTACAGAGTTTTTAGTTACACTGTTTCGTTCAGTGATGAAGAGGAATCCTGGATTTAATATGAACGGAATTAATGAAGATATTTTTTTTCTAAGTAATGGTCATATTTCCCCCGTATTTTATAGTGTACTTGCAAGATGTGGCTATTTTGAAGTTAATGAACTTAATACATTTAGATTAATCAACTCAAGATTACAAGGACATCCCACTACTCATGAGGGCCTTCCTGGTGTAAGAGTTGCATCAGGATCCCTAGGTCAGGGATTATCAGTAGCACTCGGTGCTTCACTAACAAAAAAAATGAATAATGATAAATGTTTGATTTATTGTCTATTGGGCGATGGTGAGCTACAAGAGGGACAAAATTGGGAAGCTTTTATGTACGCATCAGCAAATAAAGTTGATAATATTATTGCTACAATTGATTTAAATGGGCAACAAATTGACGGCTCAACAGACGATGTGCTTAATCTAGGAAAGATTAGAGATAAGATTGAATCTTTTGGCTGGTATGTAATTGAGTGCAGTGAAGGAAATAATATAGAAAAAGTATATAGTTCATTAGAACTAGCAAAAAAGAAATGCTTCCAAAAAAAGCCTGTATGTATTTTATTGAAAACCATAATGGGAAATGGTGTTGATTTTATGATGCACACACATGATTGGCATGGTAAGGCACCAAATGATGAGCAATTAAAAGTTGGACTAAAGCAAAACCCCGAAACACTTGGAGATTATTAATATGAAAAAATTTAATTTCAAAGAAAAAAAAGACACAAGGAGTGGTTTTGGTGATGGATTAACAATGTTAGGTGAAACAAATAAAAATATTGTTGCCTTATGTGCTGATTTAACAGGTTCATTAAAAATGAATGAATTCAAAGAAAAGTATCCAGAAAGATTCTTTCAAATTGGTATTGCGGAAGCAAACATGATGGGTATTGCCGCTGGAATGACCATTGGAGGAAAAATTCCATTTACTGGAACATTTGCAAATTTTTCAACGGGAAGAGTTTATGACCAAATTAGACAATCAATTGCATACTCAGACAAAAACGTAAAAATATGTGCATCACATGCTGGAATAACTTTAGGGGAGGATGGTGCAACTCATCAAATTTTAGAGGACATTGGAATGATGAAAATGCTTCCAGGAATGACAGTAATTAATCCATGTGATTACAATCAAACCAAAGCGGCTACAATTGCAATAGCCAGTCATGAAGGCCCTGTTTATTTAAGATTTGGTAGACCCAAGGTACCTGTTTTTACATCTGAAAATCAAAAGTTTGAAATTGGAAAAGGTATTAAATTAATAGATGGTAAAGATAT
>MDTD01077612.1_pt1 | contig 26582 bp, 20 predicted proteins | sample 811221 | NCBI WGS metagenome assembly MDTD01 (sample SAMN05326646, study PRJNA326480) | marine metagenome | isolation source: seawater | place: Pacific Ocean: South West | collected 2011 | reverse complement strand
TGCCGTCATTCTTGTCACCGTCTTGTTTGCTGTACCGGCAGCATGTCGCCGCCAATGAGAACATGAATACATCATATCCTGTGGGCTGACCCTATTTAAAGGTAGGCTTTCCTCATTCCTTGCAAAGGTCCGAGTTCAGCCGACACTTTTGCCGGACATGAGCCATCCAAGAACACCTTCTTGAATGCTTCGCCAACCTTCGTGCGAAGGGTCGATGATGGTGTAGTGGTCGCCGGGAAGCGGCACGAGATCCGCAGTGGACCCACGCGCGATGTAGGCCTCGGCACAGGCCCGGCTCATCGCGATGGGCACGTCCTCGTCCTCTTCCCCATGTGCGAAGATCACCGGACATTGCGGCGTCAGTCCAATCGGATTGAGCGCGTTCCAAGGCGTGGCCTGGTCCTCCACTGGGCTTCCGACCCAACGGCGCACGGCGTCGCCTCCGTCGGAGAGCGCAGCCGCATCGGCGGCCACGAGATCACTCACCGCAGCTTGAGCCACGCACACCTTCGCGCGACGTTCTGAGAGGGCCGCCACGACGAGGGCAAGATGGCCTCCTGCGGAATGTCCGATGACCGCGGTCCTGGACGCATCAACGCCGTCGAGGCCTTCGAGATGGCCCCATGCGCGCAACACGTCGCTGATGGTCTCCTGCCACACGCCCTCGTCGTCGGGACGCCAGCGTCGGTATTCCACGTTCCACACGATCAGACCTGCTTCAGCCAAGGCTTCCGCGATGGGCGTCATGAGGCTGCGATCAAAGGCCTGCTTCCAGAATCCGCCATGCAGGAGCATGACCGCAGGCGTGCCGTGTTCGTTGGTGAACGGCCCTTCTTCCTTGGGCAGGTGGAGGTCTGCGACGTGGTCTCGCCCGTCGCCCCAACGGATTTCCCTGCGCACGAAGGACGCTGTCCTCGGAGGGGCGTCAACCTGTCGCTCAGGGGCAGACGCGGCGTCGGTCGCGTGGGAAGAGCACCGTTTCCCGGACGTTCTTCGCGCCGGTGAGCACCATGAGGATGCGCTCCACGCCAAGGCCCCAGCCGGCATGTGGCGGCACGCCGTGGCGGAAACCCGCGACGTAGAATTCGAACTCTTCAGGGTCAAGGTCCATGTCGCGCAAGTTGTCGCACAGCACGTCGATGCGGTGTTCTCGCTGTCCGCCAGAGGTCATCTCGTCGCGGCCGAAGTTGAGGTCAAATCCACGGCTCAGTTGTCGTCCTGTGGAGCCGTCTTCGCCCTCGACGTGGTGGATGTAGAAGGGCTTCAAGTCCATCGGCCAGCGCGGGATGAAGTAGAATTGCGGCAGCCCTTGGGCGAGCAGATCGCTGTTCTCAGCGTCGATGTCGTCGCCCCACTCAATGGAACCGCCGCGTTCCTTGATGATGCGAATGGCATCATCGTACTCGACGCGAGGGAAAGGCAGCTCGGGAACGATGACCTCGATGGGCTCCTCGTCTTGGCTTGCCCGCCAGTCGTTGATGGCCTGGATGTGACCTTGGCAGGCTGCATCGTTCGCGACCGACGACCAGATGTGGTGCAGCATGCGCTCGAGGACGCCCATGACGTCGTCATCGGTCGACCAGGACGACTCGATGTCGAAGGAAATGAACTCGTTGAGGTGCCGGTACGTGTCGTGCTTCTCGGCACGGAAGGCGGGGCCGATCTCAAAGACGCGTTCCAAGCCCCCGCTCATGCACAATTGCTTGAACAATTGCGGCGATTGGTTCAGGAAAGCCGGTGTGTCGAAGTAGGTCATCGGGAACAAATCCGTTCCGCCTTCGGTGGCCGTGGCCACGATTTTCGGGGTGTGGGTTTCGATGAAACCCTCCGTGATGAGGTGTTCGCGACCGTATTGGAGGACCTTTGCACGCAGGCGGAACATGGCGTTGACGTGTGCCCTCCTGAGGTCGAGGAAACGGTTGTCAAGTCGTGTGTCCAAACCAACGCCGACGGTGTCGGTGACCCCGAGTGGAAGCGGAGCCTCGGCCTCTGCGACGATCGAAATCGAACTGGCCAGCACCTCGTACGCGGGAGGTGGGGGTGCTTCACCTTCCTTGGTCTTCGGCGGGCGCTTCTGAGCCACCGTGCCGGTCACGGTCAGCGTGCTCTCACGGGTCAAGCCTTGGAGGAGACTGAGTTGATCCTCGCCGAGCGTGTCGGCTTTGGCGAAAACCTGAGTCATGCCCGTGCCGTCGCGAAGGTCAGCGAAGCAGATGGCGCCCTTGCCCCGGCTGGCATGCAAAAACCCGGCAACAGTGACTTCTTGGCCGACAAGTTCCGCGCCTTTGCGTTGGATGTCGCCAAGCGTGTGGGTGCGGTAGGTCGTGGGGTGCCACGTCTCGTCCATGCTTGTTGCCGACCCCCGACGCTCATCAAGCCATCGTCCTGAACGGTTCTTCCTAACGAGGCGACCCTTCATATGCGTCGCTTCCAGCGCAACGGCCATGACCACCGAGTTGTTCACGTCTGAATCGGTAACTTCGGGTCACCCGGACAAGCTCTGCGACGCCATTTCCGACACCATCGTCGACGCCTGTCTTGCGGTGGACCCGCACGCCCGTGTTGCGGTGGAGACCTTGGTCAAAGGCGCGCCCGACAAGAGCATCATCGTGTTAGCGGGTGAGGTTTCGTTGAGCGGCGAAGCACCGGATTACGAAGCCCTTGCTCGCTCGGCCGCCGAAGCCATCGGCTACGCCAACCATGCCATTGGCATGGACGCCACGAACCCCGACCTGACGGACGTTCACGTGCACATCACCACGCAAGCCGCAAACATCGCGCAGGGCGTGAACGACCTTGGGGCCGATCAAGGCGCGGGCGACCAAGGCCTCATGTTTGGCTATGCATGCGACGAAACCGAGGCCTACGACGACCTCAAGGGTCGGTATTTCCCCCTCGCTGCTGCGCTTTCGCAGCGCTTGACGCGCCGCCTCACCACGGTACGCGAGGAGAACATCCTCCCATGGGCGCGGCCTGACGGAAAGTCCCAGGTGACGGTGCGCTACGAAGAAGGCGCAGCGCCTGTGGTGGACACCGTGGTGATCGCAATTCAGCACGACGATGCGCTCATCGACGTGCACGGGAGCGAAGAAGCCGAACGTGCCTTCGTCGAGCAGGAGGTTCGCACGAAGGTGGTCGAGGTCGCGATTCCAGCCGCCCTGTTGCCTGCGGATTACCGCTTGGTGGTCAACGGAACCGGTCGGTTTGCGGACCCCGGCGGCCCGCACGCGGACGCAGGCTTGACCGGTCGCAAAATCATCGTCGACACCTATGGTGGCATGGGCCGTCATGGCGGTGGGGCCTTCTCCGGAAAGGACCCCTCCAAAGTTGACCGTTCGGCGGCTTACGCCGCCCGTTGGGCGGCGAAGCACGTGGTTGCAGCCGGCCTTGCCAAGCAATGCGAGATTCAGTTGGCCTACGTGATTGGCGTCGCTGAACCCGTGAGCCTCCGGGCTGAATCCTTCGGAACGGGGACCATGGACGACAAAGCCCTGAGCAACCTTGTCGGGGACGTCTTTGACTTCCGGCCAGCAGCCATCGCATCCCGGTTGAATTTGCTCCAGCCGATTTACGCCCCAACCGCTGCTGGAGGCCACTTTGGTCGGCACCCAGGAACCGACGGGACCTTCCCATGGGAAGCATTGGACCAGAGCATTCTGGATGCCCTTCGCTCCTGACGCGAAGCGGCGGTTCATCCGACCGAGATTGCGGTGGCCTCAAGAGGCATCGGCCCGAGGCACCGACGGTGCTCATGACGACAGAACGCCGCTCCGCCGTCGTCCTCGTGGTTTCTCTGCTTCTGGTCAGCCTCAGCCCAATCATTGGCTCGGCGGCTGCAGACGACGCCATTCACCTCTCCGTTGACGTGCAACACGTGGTCCTGATGCCCGGTGCTGCAACCAACGTGACCCTGACGATCACCAACAACGGTTCCTCCATCGACAGCTTCGACGTCGAGGTGGACAACGCCTCCCTTCACCCGTCATGGGAGGTGTTGGCGTTGGATGCAAGCGTCACCAACGTCTTTCCCACGTGGTCAAAGAACACCACCATTGTCGTCCGCTTGGACGGGATGGGCATCCCGTCCCATGCGGATACGGTCGATCTCGTGGTGTCGGACGCCGACGGCACGGCGGAGACCCGCCTCACCCTCGCCCTCTCGGTGGCGGACGTTCACGCTCCGCGCATCGAAGCCTCCGGGGCAGGGAATGGCGGACTTGTGGTGCTCCAGCCAGGTGATACCGTCGACGTGACCGTTCCCGTCCACAACGACGGCAACGTGGTCGACACCATGTTGCTCGACGTCAACGCCAACCCTGATTTGGCAGGCTTCTGGGCCAATTGGTCGTCCACCGGCGGTTCAGAGAACGTCTCCAACAACCAGACGGGTGGTACGAGTACGCCTTCCTATGAGGTGTTGATGTACGGAAACTCCTACACCGCGGCCAACGGTCTTGACGGCCTTGTGCAGGACCTTCTGATGGAGGTGGGCGATGCCAACGTGTCGGCCAATGCCGGCGGCGGCATGACCCTCGAAGGCCACCGCGCCAAGGTCAACGCCAGCGGGGATGCGTGGAACACCAGCCTGAGCGGTCAGGCCTGGGACGTGATCGTGCTCCAAGACCAGTCGCAGATTCCTGGCTTCCCCCGCACCCAATCGGACTGGGTGGATTCCAAGGACGCCGCCATTGCGCTCACCGAGCGCATCGACGACGAGGGCGCTGATGTCATGCTGCTGATGACCTGGGGGCGCCGCTCCGGTGACAGCATGAACACCGTGCGGTACCCAAATTTTACCGCAATGAACGACCATCTCCTGCAAGGCTACCTCGATTACGCCAGCAACGCGACCAGCGCCCACCCCTCGGCCTCGGTGTACGTGGCTCCTGTTGGCCTCGCTTTCGCGAAGATTCACGACGATCTTTTGGCGGCAGGTACCGATCCAGACCAGAGCGGGACCTTGTTCCATGACCTCTACACCAGCGATGGATCCCATCCCTCGTTGCACGGTTCCTACCTTGCTGCAACCACCCTCCATGCCGCCATCCATGGTGGCTCTCCGGTCGGTCTCGCCGTGCCAAGCGGCATCAACGCCAGCGCAGGTCAGACCCTGCAGTTGGCGGCCGCGCACGCGGTGTTCAACGCGACCTCGTCGTGGACGTATCCATGGACGGCGAGCGGTTCCGGTGCATCCACCTCTGCTGTGGTGGGTGGTGACCTTCTCGCTCTGTTCAGCGACGACGTGCTCGAGAACGTGAGCGCATTCTCCTCACAGAGCGCGACGCTTCGGCTCGAAGTGGCGCCAAACGCAGTTCCCGGTGATGTTGGTCTGGACCTTGTCGTGGCGTCCACCAAAGGAAACATCACGTCAAGCAGCACCCTTGTGGTCCGCATCGAGGCCGTACCCGACCTTTCCATCGGGAACATCGATTCCTCCGAACTCTTGCCCTTCGGCGAGGCCTCGTTGACCTCGGTGGACGTGGTCAACACGGGAACATCCGCCGCGGAGTGGTCGTGGAGCCTCGGCGCCAGCGGCGCCGCCAATTGTGTGTGGGACTTGCTGGATTTGACCACCTCCTTCGCTGCTCCCGGTGATGTGGCGACGGTGGGGCTTTCCGTCGAGGTGCCTCCTGCCTCCTCATGGCCCTCAGGGGTTCAGGAAGTCTGCGAAGTGGAGCTGATCGGCGCATGGGCCAACGACAGTTCGGTGCAGGTCAGCCGTACCGTTGGTTTCGTGGTCGATGAGCGGGTGGACACCACCTTTGATGCACCGATGTCGGTCGAGATTGACGTCGATACGGGCACCGTGTGGCAGGCCACCTTCCAAAACGCAGGCTCCCACGACCTGAGCGTGACGTTGACGTTGATGGCACCGTCACCACCGCTCGATGCATGCGACGGCCGCATGTCCACGTCCATGGCATCTCCAGTGACTCAGACGGTTGATGCAGGCACGACAGGCGTGTGGTCCTTTGAGACCAGCGTCGACGCGATCGAGTCATGCGCGCTGACCCTCGAAGCTTCCACGGTTCATGGTGTGGCCACGGAGACCGTTCAACTCACGCCCGCTGACCACGCGGCGCTCACCGTTGAGGGGCCAAGTGATGCTCGTGTGGTGGTGGAGGCCGGCAGCGCTGCTGAATTGAACCTGACCCTCGACCTTACAGGAACCGAGGACCTTGCTGTCGTGCTCAGCACGGCTGGCCTCCCGGGCGGCGTGACCATCAGTGACGTGTCTGGAGCCTCCTCGTATTCGCTGTCCACGCTTGCACCTTCGCTGACGGTGACCCTTGCTGTTGTCGCTGGACCCGAAGCGACCACGGGAGACCATGACGTCACCTTGACCTTCACGGACAGCACGCATGGATCGTGGTCGCTGGAATTGGCGGTGCAAGTGGCCGCTCGTCGAGGCGTTGACGTCGTCGCCACCTCAGGGAACGGGCAAGGCGACCTTGTGCCGGAAGACGTCGACACGCCCCATCCAGGGGCGCCAACCTTGGGAGGGCTCGCTCAAGTGACGACCAGCATGACCGTGATCAACACAGGAGCCAATCCGGCGACGTTCGTGCTCGATGCCTCCACCGTGCATGGGAGCCAGGAGCTCACCGTCACCCTCGAGCAGGACGTGGTGAGCCTCGCTGCAGGCGAGAGTGCCGTCATTTCAGTTCACCTCAGCCTCGACGGTCCCGCGTTGAACGGTGAGGTGTTTCACGTGGCGCTGACGGCCGGCTCTTCCTTGGACAGCGCCGTTTCTGACGCGGTGATTCAGTCCGTCGTGTATCGCTCGCAGCAGGTGACCCTCGTCCTTGATGCCGACGCCACGAACGTCGAAGCAGGAGGTACCGTGACAGGCACCCTTCGCCTCTCCACTCGCGTCGATGACCGGTTGTCCCTATCTGCTTCTGGCGCCGCCTGTAATCTCCCAGACCCAATGAACCTGAGCGGCCCCAGTGAGCCTCTGGCTTGGTCGTGCACCATCGCTGAAACCGCATCGGCTGGTCTTCTTGCGTTGAACGTCAGCGTTCGCAGCGCGATTGGCGCCCTTGGGGCGGACGTGGTGGCCAGCGACGCTGTTGTGATCACGGTTTTGCCGTCATGGTCCGAGGCAGGTCCTCTCAAGGTGGTGGTCGAAGACGGCGCCCTCTCAATCGAGACCAGCGGCTCATCCACGACCGTGGTCCGGATCACCAACACGGCCAACGCTTTGGCTGAGGGTGAATTGGAACTCGCAGGTTCGAACCTCGCCTACCTCCAAACCACTTGGGTCAGGCTCGGAGACGGGGCTCGAACGAGCAGTTTCTCGCTCGAGCCGGGGGCGTCTGCGCGCTACACCCTCGAGATGGTTCGATTGACCACGAGCGCGTCAACGGCGGAACCTGAGGTGCTCGCAACCTACACCTTGGCGGGCATTGAGCGGACGGACAGCGGCGGCACGATTGCTGTGGACCTCCCAGGTCCAGCCTTGCCCCCTGCGGGATTGGATCTTGGCCTGGTCCAGTTGAGCAACCAAGATTCACTGATTGGTTTGACGTCAGGCTGGGTCGTTGCGCTGTTGCTCTTCGGCCTGCTTCGTATCCGTCGATCTTCGAACGCGTCACCCAAGGAAGAACCGGACGAGGAGCCCGAAGAGGAACCCGCTGAGTTGGGTCACAACGAAGCGCGAATTGAGGACGGAAACAGGGTGGTGTGCCCGAGTTGCGAGGCCGTGCTCGGTGTACCCGGCGGGAGCGAGCCTCCCTTCAGGTTCACCTGTCCAACCTGCCAGTCAAGCATCCGTGTCTTGCCCTAAGCAGAGCGTCGTTGGGCGATGAGCAGGAAGGCCGTGTGTCCGAACGGGCCGTTCGCAGGACGTACACCGCCTCGCGAGGCACGGCTCCACGGTCGTTCCATGATTTCGCCAGCCCAGTCCACCGCCAATCCTGCAGCCTCGCACGCCTCCCATGCTCGCTCAAGTTGGCTGGTCACGGGGCAATAACACGCCAGACGCCCCCCTGCACGCAACAGTGGAGCGAGGGCCGCGATCGATGGCGTGTGATCGGCCATGTCGAGGGCCACAGCATCCAGGCCTTGCGGTGCGATGCTCTTGACGTCTTCAGCAACGTCTTGGGCCAGACCGCTGATGTGCGTGTGATGTGGTCCATCTGGCCACGCAACAGCGGCACGGTTCAGGTTGTCCAAGCCAACTTTCGCGTGCTCCTCCCGTGGTTCGACGGTGATGTGGTGGCCAGAAGGGCCTAGAGCACGCGTGATGTGCAGGCCCAGTCCAGCGCTTCCAAGCCCCGCTTCCAGAACGGTGTCGTCACGACCGATGCCGAGCCTTGCGACCAAGATACCTGCGTCCTTGTCGCCAATGGTTTGGGCCCGTCTCAGCATGCCGCGACGCAACTCTGCGAGTCCAGCTGGGAGGATTGTTAATTCCTTGCCGGCGAGAACAACAAGGCCCCCAACCGAGTGTTCCTCCAGCATTTGCGCAGGGTTGAAGACGCCCAGTCCCTTGATTTTGACGTCCTCATCCGCGACGTTGACGGTCCACGTTCGCCCGTCTTGTGCGACCAGGGCCACCATGTTCGGGGTCATGGCCTTCGATTCGGCGGTCCCGATTTGACCTCTTCGGAACAAGGACACCACGCGCAATGTTTCATAAGTCTCACAGCCGTCCACAAGTTATGAATCAAATGCGAACGCTGGCTCTTATCCTAGTGGCATTGATGATGGGCAGCCTCTCAGTTGGTCTTTCTTCGACCTTGGTCGATGTTCCTGAGGAACTGGAAAACACGCCTGTGGTCATGTCCGCCACCAGCCCAGGTCATCCGGTCTTCGCAGAGTACGTGGGGGCCTACTGGTGCGGTCCGTGCCAGACGTCCTCGACCAGCCTGCACAACCTCTACGGCACCAACGGAGGTGGCGGAACCACTTCTGAAGACTTCACCTACATCTCGTTCTGGGAATCACCAACCACCGGTTGGCCGTCTGAAGCCCCCATCAACCGCCGTGCTCACATCAACCCCTCCGGTTACCCGACCACGGTCTTCGGTGACGCCTCCTCTGGCCAGTACTACACCTCCGGCGGGCAGAACTACGACTCCTTCTACCAGAGCGGCGGCAACATGCAGAACGCGAACGATTACTCGCTCTCCATTGCTCAGTCGGAAAACGGCAACAACATGGACATCGACATCACCGCAACCTATCTTGGATCTGGCAGCAAGACCGTCTACATCTACGCCGCCGTGACCGAGGAGACGTCGCCTGAGGTGTACTCCAACTCCAACAACCTCCACCCGCATCACGTGTTCCAGCGTTGGCTCCTCAACGGTGCCGGAAGCGGATTCGAATCCGTCACCCTCAGCAACGGAAACTCCGTGACCACCTCTTGGTCGGTGCCGATCAGCACCGTCAGTGCCGGTGGCGGGAAGACCGCGTCTGAAAACTTCCTGACCGTTGCCGCCCTCATGGACGGCGACCACACCACCCACCGGAACGTCGTCAGCGCGGCCGACTCAAACATGGGCCCCAAGATGGACATTGGTGTCACCGGGTTGTCGGTGAGCAACGACGATGCATCCAATTCCTACATCCGTGGCGACACCGTTGACCTCGAGGTCACCGTTCGCAACATGGGCGACCTGGACTACGTTGACGGCGGCGGAGTGGAATTCTACTATCGCAACGGTGTCAACAAGGTCACCATCGGTGGCACCCAATCCCTCCCTGCGACCGTCGCGACCACCGGCACCCACACCTACACCACGAGTTTCGACACGAGCGTGCTCTCTTCCAACGCTTGGAAGGCGACCTTTGGGGCTCGTTTGACCGGATTGAGCGGCGACATGAGCGGTTCCAACAACGACGTAAGCACCCAGTTTGACCATGACCGACCGCCCATGGCCCTGACGCCTCAGATCAGCCCGACGTCGGTCGAGCGTGGCGATGAGGTGCTCATTACCGTCCGCGCCGACGCCAACGATGAGGTCGACACCATCTCCAGCACGACGTTCGAACTCGAGACCCGCCCCTCCGGAACGGCCACCTGGTCGTCGAACGGCATCAGCGGTGGTGAAGACGTGGTCTTTGCCGGTTCTCCTTACGAAGGACGCGAGTACACCTTTGCCACCACCACTGACATGGAGGCGGGCACCTACGATCTCCGCGTCCGTGCCATTGACGCCCGCAGCCAGGCCTCCGACTGGAAGGTCGTCTTGGGAAGCGACGGCATCACTGTGACGAACGCCTTGCCGACGATTTGGGCTGAGCCTGTGCCTACGGTGATGTGCGATGAGCCCACCAAGATCAGCATGGTGGGCCACATTCAAGACCGCGAGTCTGCTTTGTCGGAGCTCAGCGTGACGTCGTCGTCCCCCGCCTTCCTCGGCTGGGACGCCACCACGCAGGAAATTGAGGTGCTGTTCGCCTTTGACGACCTCCGCGGTTGCCCAATCGGGCAAAACGGCATTGAGGTCACGGTCAACGACGGTGAGGATTACACCAACAGCGACCTGCCTTACGGGACCCTCCTGTTCAACGTCATCGAGAACGGCCAGCCCCGCTGGGACGGCCTGCCCACGCGCACGGTTGACGAAGGCGGCGAAGGCAACCTTGCCTTGTTCCCCTATGTCTTCGACACGGACGCGGACGGCACAGAGGTTGATTCTGAGAGCCTGACGCTGTCCATCGTCAGCAACTCCAACCCCGAGGTGTTCAACGTCGGCCTTGAGGGCGATCTCTTGTCCTACAGCACCGTGGACGACGACGTCAACGGCCAGGCCACGATCACCCTGCGCGCCAGCGACGGTGTGCAGGCCGCAGACCAAACCATCGTGCTCAAGGTCGCCCCGGTGAACGACGCACCTCGCATGGATCTCGGTGACCTTGCCTCGCTCGACCTCAAGCGCGGCAAGACCTACGTCTACGACGTCCAGAGCCTCGTGTACGACATCGACGACGATGATCCTGCCTTCATCGTGGTGACGCCAAGCGAGAACGGTGCTGCACGCTTTGATTTGTTCACCGGCCTCATGACCGTCGAGTTCGAGGAACTCGGCACCCAGACCATCACCATCACAGCTCAGGACAAGTACGACTCGAACTCGTACACCATCATGGTGAACGTGTACGACTCGAAGCCCTTCTCGGCTTCGAAGGACGCGGACACCGGGTACATGACGGTCAGCCTCGACAACGCCTACCTTGGCGAAGTCGCCACCGCCAACCTCTTCCTCACGGAAAATGCGCCCACCTTCACCTCGCTGACCACCATGTGGCAGGTGTGCGAAGGCGACACGGGTGTGTGCCTGAACCAAGTCAGCTACCCGCTTGACGTGACCGCTTCCGAACGCGGCTGGACCATCGAACTCGCGTGGGACGACGTTCGCCCCTACGGCCTCCAGTACAACGACGACGTCAAGCTCGGTAACGTCCTTGCCACCGATGACACCGGTGAGGAATACAAGCTCATGGCGCCGATCTACTGGCGCGTCACCGAGGAAGCGCCCGGTCCAAGCACGATGGACGATGAGACCCTCGCTGCCCACATCGCCGATCTCGAGTCGAGCATTGAGGAACTCAAGGCGGACATCGATGCATCGGAAGGAGACACCACCGAGATGGAAGACCAACTCGCGCTGCTCGAGGCGGACTTGGCCACCGCTTGCGATGACCCACGTGCCGACTGTTCTGGCGACAACGTGCAGGGCAACGGCGACTTGGACACAAGCGCCGGTGTGAACACGGACGTCATCATCATCGTTCTTGGTGTGCTGATCCTTGCTGCACTGCTTGGTGTGCTCTTCACGCGACGTGGCGGCTCCATGGAGCAACCCAAGTGGGACGAATCCGCACTGCCCGCGTCCGACGCCGTGGCCAACTCCATGTACGGAGGTGCACACGACATCTTCCAGCAGCCCATGGCGCCCGCCATGCCGGCCATGCCACCGATGCCTGCACCTGTTGCGCACGCCGGACCGCCCCTGCCCGCCACGGGCCTTCCGGAAGGATGGACCATGGAGCAGTGGGCCTACTACGGCCAGCAGTACCTGGATCGTCAGCAGTGAGACGCTGAACCGACGTCGGTCACGACGCCGCTGAAAGCCTCAAAGGGGAGGCGAACGCACGTGTACACGTGAGCGGAGACGCCGACGAGGTTTCGGGTACGCCCGAAGACGAGACGAACGGTCTCGTCGAGGCCTTGCCTTACGCCGAGGATGATGTCGAGGTCACGGTGTGGTCCGCAGAATCCGATGACGCGTCCGACGAAGCGATTCTCGGACAGCCCAGCGACGACGTTCTGCAAAGCAGCGTTGAGGCATGGATCAATGACATCGGTATGACGTCGACCAAAGAAGTCCCTGTCCCGGACCGCTTGGTCGATCAGGTCATCGGCCAAGAAGCCGGCTCGGTCATCATCCGTAAGGCCGCTGAACAACGCCGTCACATGCTGATGATCGGGGATCCGGGTACGGGCAAGTCCATGCTCGCCAGGTCCATGACCGAACTCTTGCCCCGCGATGCCCTCGAGGACGTTCTGGTCTATCCGAACGAGGAAGACGAGAACGAGCCCCGCGTGCGCTCTGTTCCCGCTGGCCGAGGCGACCGCATCGTCAAGGTTCAGAAAGAAGCCATTCGCGTCCAGCGTGAGAAAACCCAGCGCATGCTCCTCATTGGTTTCGTCGCCATCGCGTTCCTTCTCGCCATCGCCACCCTCCAGAGCGGTGACATCGTGACCCTCCTCTTCGGGATGTTCCTGCTGACCTTCGGGTACATGTTCCTGCGTTCGCGCTTGGGTGCTGCCGATGAAAGCCGCATTCCCAAGGTGCTGGTGAAGCACGACACGAAGGAGCTTCCACCCTTCGTCGACGCTACGGCCACCCTTTCAGGCGCCCTGCTTGGAGACGTCCGTCACGATCCGTTCCAGTCAGGTGGCATGGAGACGCCCGCCCACGAGCGTGTTGAGCCAGGCGCCATCCATCGGGCGCACAAGGGCGTGCTCTACATTGACGAGATCAACCTCCTTCGGCTCGAGGAGCAGCAGGCGCTGCTCACCGCCATGCAAGAGCGCGCATTCCCCGTCTCTGGCCGCTCGGAGCGCTCGAGCGGCGCCCTCACCAAGACCGAACCGGTCCCTTGCGACTTCATCCTGATCGCCGCTGGAAACCTGGACGCGATTCAGGGCATGCACCCCGCGCTGCGAAGCCGTATCCGTGGCTACGGCTACGAGGTGTACGTGAATTCGGAAATGCCGGACACGGCTCGAAACCGCCGACGCCTGATTCGATTCATCGCCCAAGAAGTCCACCGTGACCAGGACACCCTCCGCGAAATCCCACACTTCGACGTGGGTGGTGTTGCGGCCATCCTCAAGGAAGCGCAGCGCCGCTCCGGCCGTCGAGGAAAACTCAGCCTTCGCCTCCGCGAACTCGGTGGATTGGTCCGCATCGCTGGAGACTTGGCGGTCGAGGACGGTGCAGAACTCGTGACCGCCGAGCACGTCATCCGTGCCCGCTCCATCGCCAAGCCGCTTGAGCAGCAGGTTGCTGACCGCATGATCGAGCGCCGTCGCGACTACAGCCTCCTCGTGAACTCCGGCGAGCGGATTGGCCGTGTCAACGGCCTCGCTGTCCTCGGTGCCAACTCCGGCCTCTCTGACTTCAGCGGCATCATGCTGCCCGTTGAGGCACTCGTGACGCCCTCGCAGGGTGGCGGAGGAAAAATCCACGCCACAGGTGGTCTTTCCGACCTGGCCAAAGAGAGCGTGACCAACGTCAGCGCGGTGGTCAAGAAACTCACGGGCAAAGACGTCTCCGACTACGACATCCACATTCAGTTCGTGGACACGCATGGCGTGGACGGCGACTCGGCCAGCATCACCATCGCCACGGCCATCATCTCCGCGATTGAGAACATCCCCATCCGCCAGGATTTGGCGATGACGGGGTCACTTTCGGTCCGTGGAGAAGTGTTGCCCATTGGCGGCGTGACGGCAAAGATCGAAGCTGCAGGACATGCTGGCGTTCGAACGGTGATCATCCCTCGGTCCAACCTTCAGGACGTCGTGCTTGACCACCAATGGGAGGGCAAGGTCGAGGTCATTCCCGTCGATACGCTTGACGAGGTCATGGAACATGCGCTCATCAAACACGAGCAAAAGGCGAGCCTCGTGGAGCGTTTGGGTGGCATCATCGACCGCTTGACGCCTGAGATGTCATCCAACGTCCGACCGGTCTAACACAGGGCGCGGTTTGATACCGCGAACCGTTTTCCGTGACTCATGGAAGATTCCGAACAGAGCACTGTTCGGGGTCAACTCCTGATCCTCTTTCTGGTCACGTTCATCGACATGATCGGATTTGGCATCGTCATTCCCTTCTTGACCTACCTTGTCGAAGATTTGGCCGTTGAAGGGGGCATCACGGCCATCGGTCTTTGGGTCGGGCTTGTGATGACCGCCTACCCCATGGCGCAATTTCTCTCTGCACCGTTGTGGGGCAGTCTCTCTGATCGTATCGGACGCAGGCCAATCCTGATGATTGGGCTGGTTGGAAACACGTTCTGCTTCGCGCTCTTCGGCCTGGCCCCGACGCTGTTCATTGCCATCGTGGCCAGGTTCCTCGCCGGCTTCTTCAACGGCAACATTGCCGTCGCGCGAGCCTACATCGGGGACATCAGCCGACCCGAACAGATGGCCAGCCGTATGGGGCTCATCGGCGCCTCCTTCGGCTTGGGGTTCACCTTCGGGCCCTTCATTGGAGGCGAACTTTCGGCTCCTGCCGACCGCTGGGCGGTGTTTGAAGGGACCATCTTCGATGCCTACCCCTACCTTCTTCCATGCTTGGTGGCCAGCGCGCTTTCCATCGTGTCGCTCCTGTTGGCCCGGACCCGCCTCCCAGAATCCTTGCCCAAGGAGGCTCGCGGCAACACGTCCAACTTGGATTGGAGCGGGACCATGAAGTCCTCATTCTCCAGTTTGATCACGTCGATGCGAGCACCGGCCATCGGGCCCTTGCTGTGGGTCACCATGCTGTACAGCTTTGGATTTACCATCATGCACGCCGTCTTCATCCTCTTCACCGAGATGTCGCCTGATGCAGGAGGTTTGGGCTTCACTGAAGCGCAAAACGGGCGCGTGTTTGCCGTGATTGGGCTGACTGGCATCGTGGTGCAGGGAGGCCTCATCCGCCCCTTGTCCAAGCGTTTCGCGTCACGGAGCATGTTGCCTGTGGCGGTGGTGATCACCGGCATCGGACTTGGCGCCATCCCGTACGCTTCCGTCGAGTACGCATGGCTTTGGTTGCTGCCCACGTGCATTGTTATCTCAACGGGCAGCGGCATTTTCCAACCGACCTCATCGAGCCTGATGGCCTCGTACGCCCAAGACGGAGGCAAAGAATTGGGTGGTGTAATGGGCGCCATGGAGTCGGCGTCCGCTTTTGCCCGTATCCTTGGTCCGGTGACGGGCGGTTTGGTGTGGACCCTGACCGTGGACGGCTCGGGCTGGCTGACCTACCGTAGCGTGTTTCACCTGTGCGCGACCATCATGTTCCTCACCCTCCTGGTCTCGCTTCGCCTCCCTTCCGAGCCCTCGTCCGGTGGGTCGGAATGAGGCTTTGAGCAGCCTCCAATTTGGGGCGAATCATTGAAACCGCCATCCCCATGGCCGGGCATGAAGGATGGTGCGTTTGAGGAGGGTGAGTTCAACCGCTCCCTGTCCACCATCGTCTACGTTTGCGCCATCCTGACCATCGTGTCCTTTTGGCTCATTCAACTCGAGTCCGTGCTCAAGCCCTTCTTCATCGCTCTCGCGGTGTACTTCGTGCTCAAGCCCGGTGCTGATGCCTTGTCGGCGAATGGATTTCCATTGGTGTTGTCGTACTTCACCATGCTCATGGGGTTCTTTGCCGTCGTGGGTGCAGCCGGATTCTTTGCCTACGTGCAAGCGGATACGCTGATGAGCGACACCGCCACGGTCGAGGAATACAACGCCAATCTCGAAGAAAAGTGGAACTGGTTGCGTGACGACAGCTTCGCTGCAGGCGCCGTACAAAATTGGGCAGGTTCAGAAAACGCCACGCTCGCAGAGGGGCTCAGCCAACTTGGTCTCGTGGGCTCCAGCGGTCAAATTTCGGACATTGTGGTCAACATGTTGGCCGGTGTCGGGGACATGATTTCAGCCAGCCTGATCATCACCTTCTTCCTCATCTTCATGATCCTCGAAGCTGCCTTGCTCCCTGCCCGCATTGAGCGCGCATGGCCCAGCGGTGGAAGCGCCAAACTGGCTGAAGTCCGGGAGCAAATCGAAACGAGCGTCAACACCTACGTGATTGTGAAGACCGGTGTGTCCATTGGAACGGCGGTGGGTGCCTCGGTCCTGATGATCTCCTTTGGCATCGACCTCTGGTTTACGTGGGCCTTGCTGACGTTCCTGTTCAATTACGTCCCGTACATTGGGTCCGTGTTCGCGATGATTCCACCGCTGATCCTCGGTGCGGTCATGTTGGGCCCAGGCGCACTGCTGACCTTTGCCATTCTCTCCATCATCAACCAGCAGGTGTGGGGCAACTACATCGAAAACCGCTGGGCAGGCCGCGCCCTCGGCGTGTCTCCTCTTGTCCTGCTCCTCGTCACTTCGTACTCTTTCTGGCTCTGGGGGTTGGTGGGGATGATTCTCGCCGTGCCCTTCGCGGTATTGGTCAAGATTGTCCTCGAGAACGTGGACGCCACGAAGCCCGTCGCCATCCTGCTTTCTGAGCGAGCACCGTCTCTGGATGAAGCATGGGAAGATGCGGTGCGGGACGGTATCATTTCTTCGTTTGAGGGTCGTTCCCTGCTGGAATTGCAACACCTCTTGGATTACACCGACGAGCAGGTGGCCATCATCGCAGCACGTTCATCCGCGCGTCGAGCCGTGCGACGCGGACGCGTCAGCCAAGCACAGTTGGATTTCCTGAACCGGGGTCTTCCCTTGATTGACGGTGAGTGGACGGTCATTGCTGGTTTGAAGCCCGGGAAGGTGCCAAAGGAGCACCGCCAACTCATGACGAATTTGTTGCACGCCTTCACTGAGGCAGCCGGGCGCCCGGTCGATCATCGTCAGGAAGAATCCTGATCCCTTCAGAGCAGCTCGGTCAGGAGCTTCTCAAGTTCGGTGTTGATCATCAGGATAAGGGTTCCAAACTCCGGTGGGATGTTGGGGTCCTCGTACAGTTCCTCGAGTTTGGCTTGGGTCATCGCCACGCGAACATCGGTTTTCTTGCCGGTGTTCAGCAACCATTGCTCCGTGACTTCCTTGGCTTGCCTGCGGATGTTGCGCGGGACTTTGGAGTCGTCAATTTCAGCGATGACTTTCGCCACGTTTTGGAGTCGGGTCTCGATGTCCACGCACGTCACGTCCCGGTGATTCTCCAGCGGGCCCGCTATAAGGTGATTGTGTCGTCGCGGTTTGTGGACGTTCAGGCGGCGCACGTCATCGCTGTGGCCCGGGGGGCCACCTTGTTGGCAGGGATGGGCGTCGCGGCGTGGCTGGACCACCTCGACCGCCGCGTTCCGAACCGTCACTGGATCGTGTGGAGCCAGCCTGTGCTGTTGCTGTGGGTCCTCGACCTCGCGGTCAGGGGAGCCGATACCGCGGTTTGGCTCACGTTGTTGCTGCCATGGGCCTACGCCAGTGGAGCCGTGATTGGGCGACCGAGTTTGTCCGACCTACGTGCCGGTTCCAAACTCGACCTCGCTGCGGTTCTGGCCTACTTGCTCGCGCTCCTGGGGCTGGTTTGGGGCGCTCAAATGCACGCCTCAGTGGAACCCATTGACCTCGTTTTGTGGAACCTCGAAGGCGCCCAAGCCCTGTGGTGGGAACTGGTGGCGGTCACGTTGGTCCTCGTGGTGATCGACCTTGCGTGGCGCCTTCGTTTGCTGCACGGTGGCGCGGACGCCAAGGCCCTGATGTGGGTGGCCATGCTCCTCCCTACGTGGGGGGCCATCACGTGGTTGTCCTCGGACAGCACCGTTGTCCTGGCCTTGCCACCCGCGTTGTCCATTCTCCTTTGGGGAGGTCTGGCCTTCCTGCTCATTCCGCCGACGAACCTTGTTCGGAACGCCCTTCGTGGCGACCTCAAAGGTCTCGGCGATCTTCGACATGCCTTCCACGCAGAACGCATGCCGTTGCACGCGGTCAAGGACGCCCACGTTTGGATGCTCTCAGGCGTGGAGTCCGGCCTTGACGGCGTCGATCGGGTGGTGCATCGCGTTCGCGCACCACGTCGCACGCCGACCGAGGAGGCCCTTGATGACGCCATCATGGCGCTGGAGGCGCTTGAGGTGGAACGTGTGTGGGTCACCCGCAAAGTGCCGCTGCTCGTCGTGTTGTGGCCAGCCTGCGTCGCCGCTCTTGTGCTCGGTGATGTGGCAGGGTTGCTCTTTGCACCCCTGGTCTGAGGCCTGCTGATCAGGGTCCGCGGCGCTCCACGTTCTTGGGGCGCAGGCCCTTGTAGCCGCACTTGCGGCAGCGGGTGGCTCGCATCGCGTTGCGGGCGTTGCACTTCATGCAGATCTTGCGATGCAGCATGCGTGCCTCGGCCTCAGGAAAGCGAGCCATGAGCCGGCGACCGTCTCCCCCTATTTGAGCGCACCGCAGCCCACTTGTGACCGTGAAGCGAGCGTTGAAGCCCCGTCTCCCGATGGAAGGGCATGCGGATGACGCGCCTGCCGGGCATCCACCACGACGCGAATTGCGTCGTGGTTCAGGGTGAGGCCTCCGTGGTGCTCATCGATGCAGGCACGTCGTGGTACCAGGCGCTTCAGGTGGAGCGCATTTTGGGGTTGATCGACGAAGCGGTGCAACCCGAGCATCTGCTGTTAACCAGCCGCAGGTATCCGTTTTCGGGTGCGGCCGCTCATTTTGTCGAACGGTGGCCAGGCCTGCGCGTCCACGTGGGCGAGGCCGGTGTGGCCGCACTGGAAACAGGCGATTTCTTCTCCACATGGGCCAACCGTTACGACTCGGACATGCCCGCAGTCCGCGCGGAGCCTGTGGCCGACATGGACATGATCGCCCTTGGCGACGGTGGCGTGCAGGCCATTGCCCTGCCAGGGCATGCGCCAGAGGGACTCGGTTTCCTGGTCGAGGACCGCTCGACAGTGGTCGTCGGAGCCGCGCTGCCACGGGCTGACCTTCCTGCACGGCTGGATTTGCCTGGCGCCTCTTTGCTGGACCACGTGGCCAGCCTCACGCGTCTGCTCTCGCTTGACCTCGAAGCCTTGGTGCCCATGCGTGGTCCTGCTATCCGTGGGGCGCAGCACGTGCGCGATGTGCTCATCCGTCACGTGGAGCACTTTCAATCGGTGCTCGAGGACGACGGTCGAAAACCGCGAGGTTGGGCCAGGCCAGCTCCGTCTGCGCTGTGGTTGACCCCAAGGGATCCGTGGCCGCTTGAAGAGCGCGAACAGCCGTCCGCATGATCACATCGGCGCAATGAGACGATGGTCGGGTCCAACGACCAACGTGCTGCGTCGACGGGGATAGCGACGTGCGGTTGGCCGGACTGGGACCTGCGTGTCGAGCGTCGTCCCTTGCCAATCAAGCGTCACGTGCGTACCACGCACGGTGGCAACGATGGCGTCCTCGCCAACACGCAACGATGCGACTGGGCCATCCATGTGGGCGAGGGTGCTGGAGGTTTCTGCCTCGAGGTCCACCACGGCAACCGTGCCGTTTGAGGTGGCCACCATCACATCACCACGTTCCGTCGGGCTCGCGGCCAGCGCTCGAATTCGACCGGCATTGAGGTCGATGCGGGCGGCGACCGTGGCGAGTTCCATGGGGATCACGTGGAGCCGGCCATGAGCATCGCCGACCAGGAGAACATCCTGGCCTTGGCGGTTCGGCATCGTCAACAAGACGCTTGGGATTGAGGCGATGGTCACGCGGCGCTCGCGGTGACCAGGGACGCGGAGGTTGATCGAACCGTCGTCGTGAGCGACGACGGTGGTATGTCCACTGATGAGGGAACGAACGACGGTTTTGCTGCGCATACCTCGGAACTGAACGCCGGGGGTTGACCTACCTTTTCGAGGGGGTAGGTGTGAAACTGAAAGTGAAGGGATCAGTAGTATTCGTCCTGCTTGTTCGTCTTTTTCCACGAACGGTAGCACGATTTGCAGACGCGGACGCGGTTCTTTCGGACCACGACGGATTTGCCCCACATGTCTTCCGCGTCGGTGACCGACAAGGATCGGCCACCCATGGTGCTGTCCGCCCAGCCCTCGCAGCCGTTGACGCCACAGGGCTCCTTCCCCGTTTTTGCGTCCTTCTTTTTCTCATCGTCACCGGTCTTCGCTTTGTTGGCCCTTGCGCGTGCCTTGAAGCCCATGCAATCGGGTCATGTGCCCGACACAAGAAGGTTCGGACGCTGTTCAGGAGCGCTCTTCCATCCGGTCCAGCAGCACCAGTGTTTCGTTGATGATGCGGACCAAGCCACGGAGCGTCACTTCAGAGACGTTTGCGATGCGGCAAATCTCAGATTGGGTGCGTGGTGTCTCCGAGGTTTGCGAGGCTTGGTAGATGATGGCTGCAGCGACGCCCATTGGCTTCTTGCCCTGCCAGACTTCGTCGTGAGGGGCTATTCTGTTCCAAATTTCGTCCACGTTGAGGCGGAAGGAGGGCGGCAAGCCGAGGTCGTTGATGAAGCGGTCAAAGTACTGATCTGGGCCGCTCACGCGGTGCAGGTTGAGTTCACGGGATGCTTTGCGAATCAAGCGGGAAAGCTCCTTCTCGTCCACGCCAAAGGATTCGCACAACTCAGGAATCTGACGGGGCAAGCGTTCCTCCCGCGCCACAAGGTAGGTGCACGCAGCGGTCACGCCGGCGATGGAGCGTCCGGTCACGAATCCCTTGGAAGAGAGGTGCCGGTAGAGACGGGCCACTTCTTCCTGAAGGGAGATGGGGAGCCCCGAACGGTCTCGGATGAACTGGTTGGCCTTGACGAGGTTTCGCTCTCGGGAACGACGGGTCTTGGATCGCTCGTCGATCACGCGGCGTCGCCGCCAGTCTCGGCGTGCCTGTGCGCTCATGCCATGAGAGGCGGCCGAGCCCGAGGACAGGTCCCGTGCATCGATGCTGGTGTTCAATCCGCGGTCAGCAAGCCGGTTGGTCATCGGCGCTCCTGTGCGGGCGCGGTCTTCACCGCGGTCCCGGTTGGTCCATTCTGCACCAGGATCGATGAGGTTGTCGTCGGCGATGAGGCCACAGACGTTGCAGACCACTTCGCCACGGCTCATGTCCATGTGCCAGTCCACAGCGCCACAGTCTTCGCACGGCGCAGAATGGCCGTCGAGGGTGCGACGTGGCTTGTTTTGGGCTTGATTGAATGGGCGGGTGCGGTCCAACTTCTCAACTCCTTGTTCATTAGTGGTTTTCCAGAGTATATAATTGTGCGTCCGAACGGGGCATACAGAATCCGAAGGCTGTGTGCGTTTCCCTTCCAAATCGGTGCAACAATTGCACCACTGCAGAAACGGTGAACCTTGTTAAATCTCAGTACCACATTCTCCTGAGGTCGACTCAGGCAGGTTGATGGAGCGGTCATGCCGACCTCGATTCGGAGTGAGCACATGCCAGCGACCGTCGTCTTAGGTGCGCAATGGGGCGACGAGGGCAAAGGCAAGCTGGTGGACCGGCTGGCCGAAGGCGCGAGCATGGTGGCCCGCTTTCAGGGCGGCAACAACGCAGGTCACACGGTGGTGCTTGGTGAGCGGGTGCTCAAGTTCCACCTGCTTCCCTCGGGCATCACCCGCGAAGACTGCAGGCTGGTCCTTGGTGACGGCATGGTGATCGATCCGTGGGTCCTCGACCAGGAGTTGCAAGGCTGGACCGCTGAGACCGGCCAAGAGGTCCGTGGGCACCGTCTGTTCATCTCCGAGCGTGCTCACATCATTCTCCGTTACCACCGGTTGTTGGACGGTTTGGACACCGTCATCGGGACCACCGGTCGCGGCATTGGGCCGACTTACGCGGACAAGATCAACCGTATCGGCGTCCGCTTTGGTGACGTCGTTGAACTGCTCGCGGACGACGCGGCCTTGTCGGCGATGGCCGAGCGCATGACCGCCTCGCTTGCCGCGGGTGGTTTGGACGAGCCGATTACGGCGAGCAGCCTGCACGAGGACCTCGCGTGGGTCAACGCCACCTACGCCTCCTCCATCGCCAACACCGGCCTCATGCTCGACCACGCCCTGTCGCTGGGAGAGCGCATCATCCTCGAAGGAGCCCAAGGTTGCCTCCTCGACATCGATCAAGGCACCTACCCCTTCGTGACCTCCTCGGTCACCTCCCGTGGCAACGCCACCCATGGCGCCGGCATTCACCCCGGTCACGTGGACGAGGTCATCGGGATCACGAAGGCCTACATCACCCGGGTCGGCAACGGCGCCATGCCCACCGAACTCGAGGACGAGGTCGGCCACCACCTCGGAACGGTCGGCCACGAGTTCGGCACCACGACCGGTCGCAAGCGACGATGCGGCTGGTTTGATGCCGTCGTGATGCGGCACGCCCAGCGTGTGAACGGCTTCACCTCGCTCGCTCTGACGAAGCTCGATGTGCTCGGAGGCCTCGATACGCTCCGCATCTGCGTCGGCTACCGCCTCGACGGCCATGACGTCACCGAGATGCCTGCAAGTGCCTCTGCGCTTGCCCGCTGCGAACCGATCTACCTCGACATGCCCGGCTTCGAGGCCATGACCGACGAGGGTTGGCTCGACTTGGCGCGCAACGCCAACGCAAACGGCGTCGGCTTCGCCGCGCTCCCTCAGGCCGCCCAAGACTACATCGCGCGCCTCGAAGCCCTGACCGGCGTCACCGTATCGAGCGTCGGCGTGGGCCCAGACCGTGACGCGACCATCGACCGCCGCTGACCGACGCTTTGATGTCGAATCGCCTTGAGGAGCCTCCGGTCACCATGGCGAAGGACGACGAGGACGCACCAGCAAAGCGTCCGCTCTTCGGATTCCTCCGTGGTGCTTCGGACAAGAAGAAGGAGGTCGTCGAGAGCGATTTTGCTCGCCTCCGCAGCCTTCAGCAGGCCAGGCGTGAGGAGGAATCTGATGCCGATCGTCGTGCACAAATCGAGGCCACGGCCGACCGCCAAGGTCGCATCGACCACCTCGTCGAGCGCTTCCGCGACCGCGCGCTTGAGGTGCTTGAATTGGAGACCAAACAGCAGGGTGATGCTGGTCAGTGCGACATCGCTGTGGAGGTCGAAGAGGACCTGTTGATCCACACCTTCACGCAGGTCGCCATGGGCGATGAACAAGGGCACGTCCATCTCATCGACGCACTGAGCGGGTCGGTGCAGCACGACCTCGCGCTCCATCGAAACTGGTGCACGGCCCTCTGCGGTTCGCTGGACGGCACCATGGTGGCCAGCGGTTCGCTTGACCGCACGGTCAAAGTCATCTCAATTGCGACCGGTGAACTCCTCGGTGAACTCGAGGTCGACGATCCGATTTCCGCCTTGGGCTTCTCACCGTCAGGCGAACACCTCGCGGTCGGCACCACCGCGGGCGGACTGACCGTGCACGACCTGCTCAGCGGGCACGTGACCCTCGAATCACAGCAGGAGAAGCGCGTGGCCGCGGTGCAGTATTCTCCCGACGGAACCCATCTCGCGGTTGGCGCCCAGGGGCTCAACGGTATTCAGCCGACGCTCCGCCTCTTCCGGGTTCAGGACAGTGAGGTGGTGCGCACGCTTGACCACGGGTCGGTGCTGGACGCCTTTTCCTTCAGCGCGGACGGGGCATGGCTGGCGTGCGGTGGTCTCGATCCCGTGACCCTTGTCGTTCCCCTCTCCGAAGACGACGTCCCGGAACGCTCCGTGGACGTCATCACCGGCAGCAAGGTGATCGCGATGTCTCATGCGGACGACCTGTTGGTGAGCGCCGGACGGGACGGCTGGCTGCGGATGGTAAATTTCGCCAACGGCGGCGGTTTCGACGTGCAGGTTGATGGGACCATGATGGCCCTTGGCATCGCCGAAGACGGCGCTGAAGTCGGCGTCGGCTACAAGCGGGGCCTTCTGGAGGTTCGCTCCATCGAGGACGGTTCGGTCGTCCGGATCATGGACCTCGCCTCGGACATGACGCCAATCAGCATGGCGCTCGTGCGCGGACAGCGCATGGTGGAGGGTGTGGACGAAGCACTGCCTCAGGTGTTTGATGAAATCAAGGGGGGCGGGTTCGAGTTGGGCCTGCCGTACTTGAAGCCGGTCGACGACGGGTGGCATCTCGTGGTCACCGCGGCATGGTCTTGGGCTTGATGCGACATCGCCCGTTGCCGATTCGCAGGAATTTGTGCCGCCCTTGTTCCCCTTCGACGGAACGGCTATGAGTTGAAGGGTTCACTCCCCAGCATGGTGGAAATCGAGTCCATGGTTCCCATCGCTGCGGTGGTGGACCTCGTGTTGGGCATCGCCACGCTGTCCATCATCTCCAGGAGTCAAGGCGCCTCAACCAACAACAGGATCGTCGGGTGCGTCCTCGGTTGGATCCTGGTGTTCCTCGGACTGAGTTACATCATGACCTCCATCCTTGAATTCCGCTATGGGGCACTGGCGGATTTCTCTGCCGTGAACCGTGACAAGGTCGGAGGCACCTTCGCGTTCACGGCCAAGAACCTCCTTTTGTCCTCGGCGTACATGCTGATGGTGCTGCTTCCGTTTTTCTTCCCCTTCCGCATCATCAACAGGGAGTGGGACCTCTGGTTCCTGCTCGCGGGCGTGTGTGTGGCCTGTGCGGCGTTTACCGCCATGCACCTGATGACCAATTTCGAGCACTTTCAGGTGGAGAATTTCCTGTTCATCCCAGGTTATGTTGTGCTGATTTCGATGTACATTCGCTTCATCACCACGGAAGTTCGCGACAGCGATGAACGCCTCAGGAAAATTTCTGTTGTGGTGGGCCTGTTGCTCATCGGCATTCACGGCGAGACCATGACCTACTGGCTGTCGCAGGTGCTTTCGATCAACGACCTGTTCTTCCAGCGTCAATCCATTCAGAGCGGCTTGAGCATCTCAGCCGCTGCGTGGGGCGGCATCAACACCCGGCTGACCCTCGGAGCCACGGCCATGCTGGTGTTGTGCACGGGTGAGGCGTGGCGGTCGTTCAAAGTCGGCCTTTCCCCCTTCGGCGTGCTGACCTTTGTCATCTTCATCATCGGCTTCGTTGCGGGTTTGGCCGACGTGGCCGTCCTCGACGTGGTGCGCAGCTGCTACCAGACACAGTGTGAGGCCTTCCCGGTCGCGTACACCATCTGGTACGATTTCACTTCGGAGGCGCTCGTGTACCTTTACACGCCCATTTTGTTCATGTTCATCCTCTTGCACTACGACATCGTCGACACCAAGCGTGATGAAAACCGGTGGCTGATCCGGATCATCGTCATCTTGATGCTGCTCATCGTGTCCTCGACCATTCTCGAACTCATTCAGTCCTTCCTTCCCATCCCCGACATGATTTCCTCCGCAGCGCTGGCCATCGTGGTGGGCATTTTCATCGGGTGGGAAGAGCGCATCGTGAACAGCCTCATCGACGATTCATCCTCCATCCAAGAAACGGTCCCTGACTTCGCGTTGCCCGAAATCGAACATGACTTTGCCTCGCCTCGCTTGTTCAACCTCGTCTTCGGAGGGGTGACGGTCTTCATCCTCATTGTCTCGCTGCTCTTCACCGGTTTGGGGGTGTTGGGATGAGTTCGGACGAGGCCATCACCTCGCGCAGTTTGCTGGTGACGCGCGAATCGCGCGTCCCGACCGCCGTGGCGTTGCTCGTCACGTTGGTGATGATGACGGTGACCATGGTGGACTTCGTCGGCGACCTGCAGGCCACCGACACGTTCACCTCGGAAACCCCTGAATGGGCCCTCACCTTTGAGGTTCAAACCTACACCATGCAGGCCGTCGAAACCCTGCAGGACGACGAGACCAGGATCCTGGAGTTTGACATGGCTGAGGTCACCGTTCCGGAGGGGTACGCCGTGGGTTCGATCAACGTCACCATCACGTCTGAAGAGGAGGAAGGCATCTCTGTCCAGTGCGATTCTGTGGCCGGCGACCTCATCGAAAACGGCTTGACGGCGCAATGGAACAGCCCGATGAGCAGCCTTTCTGGACAAGACAGCAGTTGCCAACCGATTGACCTCGCGTTGCAGGTGTACCCTGACTTTGACGGTCGCTCTGCCACCATCTCTGCGTCCAACGAATACCAAGCCATGCAGCATTGGCTGCAAGACGGCTGGGGCGATGGCGTGCTCCTGGTGGAGCTTGACCTCGACGTCAATTCTCCACTCGGGATTGACCCGATCGGACAAGACACGGACGAGGAGATCACCGTGGACGTGACGGTCGTGATGTTCAAGGCCAACATCTCGCTCATTGCGTGAACCAAGCCGCCGTCCAGCGTTCGGACGCACATCCACGGGTGTTCGGCTTCCACAGGGATGATATGCAACCGGCCTACCGGCAGGGCAGGGGCGCTTAGCTCAGTTGGAAGAGCGTCTGGTTTGCAACCAGAAGGCCGGGGGTTCAAATCCCCCAGCGTCCACT
>MDTD01023754.1_pt1 | contig 26586 bp, 14 predicted proteins | sample 811221 | NCBI WGS metagenome assembly MDTD01 (sample SAMN05326646, study PRJNA326480) | marine metagenome | isolation source: seawater | place: Pacific Ocean: South West | collected 2011 | reverse complement strand
GTTGCTGCGTTGTTATCTGGATCATCCATGGTAAATGTATCACCTACAGCTGCTACATCTGCATCATTTCCATCTCCGAATGCTCCAGCAGTAAACTGGTAACCATCATTTGCAGGAGCATTGTTAGGTGTGCCATCTCCATCTGTGTCTTCGTTAGTGCATGCCACCTGCCAAGCAATATCAGCAGTAGCTAAAGTTCCACTACCTGGTGCTGATTCGAAATATAGTCTCATTGATGTTGCATCCTTTATATAAGCGCTGTTAATTGTAATTTTTCCGCCTATCTCTCTCTGTGTGTCATCCCCAGTTTGCTGAGCATTTTGTTGCAATTTTTCTCCAGTTTGGATAATTACAGCAGATGCAACTGCTGCAACCAAAATTAATGCTATAAATACAATCATTGCGCCAATTCCGATGGCTGCTACTGTATCATTATCTTCATTGTTAAATTTATTTTTCATCATAATCACCTCAAACTATTGATTCTCCTTCTGTAATACTGTTGTAAGTCAATGTTTCGTAAGTTGTTCCTCCACCTTCAACAGAAATAATCAGGGTGTGTTCTTCACCGATAACAGGTGCACATTCAGATGATGCTGGGGTATCTCCAGCATCTGTTTCAGTTTTCAGATCAATCATGTAAACCTCTCCAGGATTCAATGTGTCATCATCAGCTCCTGCTTGGGTAAGTTTAGCAGTACCGTCTACATTTAAGGTATCTGTGCCAGTTGGTGCAGTATCTCCGCCACCATCGAAATCTCCGAAGATTGTGGTCATTCCGTTACCAGCATCATTTGTACAGATAATAGTCCAAAGCACATTTGATTCGTCTACTGGCTCGCTACCTGCAGCCAATTCAAATACCAATGTAATGCATTTGTCGTCATCTTGGGCAGCAACTTCTCCATCACAATCTGTTTGATCACCAACCCAGACAGTGATTATAGATATTTTACCACCTATTTCCTCTCTTGTATCATCACCAGTTTGTTGTGCATTTTGCTGTAGTTTTTCACCCGTTTGGATAATTACAGCTGATGCTACAGCAGCAACCAGAATTAATGCAATAAATACAATCATTGCTCCAATACCGATTGAACCGGATACTTCATTTTCATTCATTCTTACGTTTTCTCTTCTCATAGTATTCCCCCTATTGTTTTCTCCTTTTTTTATCTAGTATATCATGTTACTTGCAATTTTAATTCAATATGCATAGTCACATATTCAAGTTGGATAAAATATCACACCATCATGCTCCTCCCTTGACCGAAGTCAATTGCGATTGGCATGCGGATGTGAGCAGTCCCCCCTGAAGGCAAATGTCTTATTTTTGGTACTGATGCTGCGATAAATGATGGAGGCAACCAAGGTGAAATTAGAACATTGTGTAGATCTTCCATTCCTTTATTTTCAACTCTCATAGATACATTAACTGTTCCTTGTCGAACTCTGTATCCTGTCGAAACGCTAAGCTTGTTATCTAAAATCTCTGTGTCTCCTGTAGGCATAATATTTGGTCTGACTGAAAATTTCAAAAATAAGTACCCATTTGGTGGGAGTCTAGGTATGTCAATCCATTCTGGATCTACAGACCATCCATCCGGAACTGGCGGTGCTAATCTCATCGAGGGTAAAGCCCTACTGCTGTCATTCAATATGTTCACAATTAAAACTCCTTGATTAGATCCTTGGACCCACTTTGTAGTTAAGGAAAACCAAAAATTTCTGAAAAGGAATGGGTTAAGTGTGGCTGATGTTCCTCCCACTAAATCTTCTACAAGATATTCAACTTCGGTTGCAGACATAGAAACCTCACCAATTTCTGCAGCTGCGGTTGCATTTCTTAATCCAGTCAATATTTTCTCTAATTGTCCTCTTAGGATCTCTGGATCTCGTAACAATCTATGAAGTAATGCTATTGAACGCCTTAATCTCTGTACATCTTCTTCAATTGATGATAGATTTTTTTCAGCAACTTGCAGTGCTTTGTTTGCAGACATTACTCTTTGGTCTTGTAAACTTATTTTTGCTTGTTGGACTTCAAATTCTGTTTCGACTAAACTTCTATTGTCGGCCTCTGTTAACTGTCTCACACTATTGACTGCTGCTTCACCTGTTGTTCGCATCAATTGATGAATTCTCATGGTCGCTTCTTGTACCATACCAGATGCTGTAACTCCTTCATCAGAAACCATTTCTGAATGTTCATCTTCTTCGGTGGGAACAACCGGCTCATTCCCGATAGGAATAAATTCTGTTTCATCTAATGGAACAGGGATTTCGTCAATTTCAGATTCTAAATCCTGGTCATCTTCATCAACCGATTCTACATCTTTATTGTCTTCAAGAATCTCACTCTCAGGTTGAATAATTACGTCATCAATCAAAGATTCATCAACCAATTCTTCGGAAAATTCATTATTTTCATCAGACATCGGAATCACCTCCTTCTGCTTGTTCCACTACAGCTTCAAGGTCGATATTTGCTATTTCGTTAAGGAGTCTTGCAGGGTCCCCTAATGATCTTTCAATTGACCTCAATCTAGCTTGAACTAGGGTTAACCTGCTGTAGACCTGTCCATACAGCTTGTCAATATATTTCAATACAGCACTAATCATTATTGCCGTAATACCAACAATTAAAATCAACGAAAGTATATTGAGTATGTCGGCTGAAAGTAAGGGGGGGAAACCTAAAATCGTCATTAAAAATCCTAATAATGGTAAGGTGAATATAAATGTTAGTTGCTGCCTAGATTTTTTCAATCTTCTGAAATGTTCTGTGAAGAGAGTTGTTTGTCCCAACCGAGCTCTTTGATAATCTGCATGTATTATCTGTAGTTCATCAGACGCCGAGTATGCATTATAAATCAACCAAATCACAACGAGAACCAATAAAATAGGTCCTAAAAATATCCACTCTGATAGATGAAACACCATTCCTAAAAGAGCTGCACCTGAATAGGCACTTAGTTGCCTTAGTTTTTCTCTATCTCTTCCTAGTTGAAGTAATAATGCAGTGAGTATGAATAATCCCATTACTATACCTACACTGACAAACTGTGTAACAGGACTCCAAGATACTACAGACGCATCCATTGCAAGAAGATCGTTTTCAACATTATTTCCCTCTGCTCCCGTAGATATCAAAGAAACAATGCAATCGACTTTTTCACTCGTTTGCCACCACTCTAATCTTAGAACATTTACATCCCATGTTAATGTGGTTTCTGTACTTTGAGGCATTTCGCTAATTTGTTTTATTTTAGATGATTCTGATAATAATTGAACCCTGTCGTTACAATTCAATTCAACCTCTAAATATGGTGTAGTAGCTGTCCCACCATTTCTGATTACAGAAACAATTTGCCCAGATTCTCCTTCACCAATAGCTGATAAACCTTCTTGAAAGCTAATCGATTTAACAAACGGATCTGCAAAATTATCCAATGAAATAATTACTTTGATAATCGTACTTGTTTCATCTGTTGGGTGAGTTAATTTTAATGTGAGATTATATCCATCTCCAGGTAAAACACCTTCCACACTTGATGCATTGACAATTATCTGAAGTGCTGGTGTCTGAGTATTTTTCGATCTTGGTTTTAGATCAATCTTAACATTTTTCATCAATGCGACTGCACCATCATCAGAATCTGCTAAAGTAAAAGTCCAGTCGTAGTGAGATTCATTGTCTAATTGAAGATTGGATAGATTTAGAAACCTCTCTGAAGACAACAATTCCAAAATATAATTTGGTGAGGCTGGATAATTTGAAGCCTGAAATTCTTGTTCAGATGGTACGTGAGACCAAGGAATCTCTATTGTAGTAGCCTGTCCAAATACAGAGTGATTGCTGTCTAAAATCCTTTCGACTATTAGGTTGGCGCTATGTTCGCCACTACCTACAACATCTAAATCAACAGGTGTGACATTTAGTTCTAATACACCTACTTCTCTCCAATAATAATTATCTCCTGATGCACGAACAGCCATTGAAACCAAAACTTCTTGTCCTAAAGATAAAGTGAATGCTGACTGAGGAGGTTGAGTTATTTGCCATTGTGAGTTTTCTAATTTTGCTGATACATTTACGACTATGTCTGTGTTACCAGAATTCTTCAAAACAGCGGTAATCTCTTCTTCATCGCCAGGCAAAAATAGTATTTCTTCCTTCCATTCTTTAACTTCTAATGCAAAAAAGGGTCTAACTTTAACAATGTTTGTTGAATTATATAGTTCTTCTCCCGTTGACGAATTCTTTAAGGAGAACCACAGAGTAAACTCTTCACCATTATAAAGCATATTTTCCTCGCTAATTGGAGGGACCTGAATAACAAATGATCCTGCATGACTAGCATCAATCGGTATTTGATGCGAGAGTGGCTCCAAGGTAACATTCCAACCAGTCTCAAGATAAACGCCAACATTTACGTTTTCAATTAGATTTCCAAAGTTAGATGCCCAATACGAAATACTTTCATTTTCTCCGGGCGTGACTTCAATTTCAGGCAAAGTAACATCTAAATTATGCCATTGTTGTACCTGAACTATTATTGTACCATTTAGAGAGATGTCTTCTCCAGATGTTATCTCTACACCAATCTCATATGTAGTGTCGTAAGATGCCCCCTCTAGAGCTGTTACTTGAAATCTCAAATCTTGAGTTCTGCCTGATTTTAGGATAAATTGTTCACTTCCAAGAATTGTAATGTCTATTGGATCTCCATTTTGTACAGTTGTATTGATATCGAATTCTGATAGTGTGTTTCCTGTGTTATTCACCTTCAGTAATGTAATTACATCCCCCAAATATGATACATTTACATTAACCACTGATGGTGTTAAAATTGCCGAGACTTGTTTTCCCACAGTAACTGGAGATTGGTGTACAAGAAGATTATCTCCAGTATCGGAATCTAAGACTGTAATAACAATATTTTCAACAGTATTTTCTAACGTTCCTAACGGAGCGGTGACTGTCATTGTAAAATTCTCAGAATGAACCCCTGATAAAGTCGGCCAATCATACATTTCTGGAGAAATTTCTAAAGAAGATTTACTCAAAGTGACAATCCATCCATCAGAACTGTCTACTAACAACGAATAGTTGGCCAACCCATTACCTTTGTTGGTAATAGATAGATTAAATGTAGTGGCTTCACCGGGATTCACATTTTGTAAATCTAATTCATCAATTACTACAGAATGAAATTTAGGGATTACATATCTTACGGTTCGGGTAACTGGAGATGTATCAACTACAATTCCAGTTGTGTCTGAAATTTGCGCTGTAACTGGGACTTCAAGTATTCCTGCTAGAGGGCCAAGGCCATCAGAAGAGGGTTGTAGGACAGAAAGAGCTGAAAATACTGGCTCTCCGTTCGCATCAACCAATGGAGCTGCATGAGAATCAGGAGTTATGGAAGCATTCCAGCGCGTTGATTCCAACGCACCGCCTGTACCGTCCGCAGGCGTAAATGCTAAATTTCCGACACTCAAAGTAGCTCCAGAAGTATCCTCGGGATCATCAATTAGGTTATGCCTCATCTCAATTCCAAAATCTATTGCTTGAATTGTCTCTCCATAACGAGATTCTCCTTCTGACAGAATATACTCTAAAGAATCGATTGCTGGATCAACGGCTATTACTGGCTGCACTTCAATATCTGCCTGCCCAGTTACAGGCACCCCTCCACCTGAGGCAGTAGCCTGTACCCAAACAACTAATTGAGTTCCCTGAGTTAGCTGATGTGCTGGATTTAAGGGATTAGAAAGTGCTGGTGGATAAATCTGTAAAATTGCGCTTTCATTCTCTTCTGGACTTAAAACCGAGGTTTTTTGTGAAAGTAGTTCAATTTCCCAACCTTCAACTGGGCCTCCGAATCCGCAAGTTAGATTGAACGAGCCTGGTGAATTTCCAACGTTTTTGATTGAAAATGGTATTGGAGTCATGTTTCCCGGTTGTACTGGAACAACCGCCAGTGATATCGAAGGAGTGACACTTGCTAGCAATAGATGTCCAGCCATAACTAGATTGTTAGCAGACAACTGATAACCATCACTTAGAGCAGTCAAATTAACAAAAATTCGAGTTGCATTTGACCTTTGTTCATCGGCGGGAACACTAACTATGATTGCTGTTGCTCCACTAGCGCCAGGATTTAGATTTACTACCGGTGGAATAGCGGCGGAAGCCCAGCCTTGTGTGTCTTCAACACTAATACTGTATGTGTCTACTAAATCTCCAGTATTAGTAATTAAAAATGTGAGCATAGTGCTAGATCCAGGAACGACTGATTGATCTGGTGCTGCAATAATTTCAGCACGATACTGGCTGAAAACCACAATTCTTGAGCCTAAATCTTCCACCACCGATCCAATTCCGCTAAAAGTAACTGTTGAGGTTAATTCCCAATTACCTGTCATCGAACTACTATCAAACGTTATGCCTAAAATTTCCGCAGTAGACGGGTATTCTAGTGTACCTGGATTGATTACTGTTGAAGTGGCGCTGTGTTGAATTACTGTGCCATCAGCAAGTGACGTAAATGTAACCTCAAAATCGGCTGTGACTGGTATATTACCAGAATTTCTTACCACTGCTTCATACGAGGTTGGTCCTGGTGCTAACCTGGGTGGAGGAAATGACTGATTTGGAATATCGACTCCTAAGAATTCACCTGATTCGATATTTTCAACATCGAAATCTAGGGTTGCAAAGTTGTTGGAGTTATCTACTTCTCCTGTAGCGGATTCCAAAGTAGCAGAGAACGATTGACCAGGTCCTGTGATGGACACGGCATATGAGAAAACTAAGGTCTGAAATTCAAATGGATCCAACTCTACAGCAGTTCCTCCAGCATTCACTTCAGTAGCTACAGCACCTGGTGCAGATTTGTAAAGAACGCGTAATCTCGATTCAGCACTAGTTAAACCTTGGTTAGTAATATTTACACTGATTTGATGCGTAGCTGTTGAAAGATAATTTGTACCTGCATTTTCAAATGCACCGCCCAAAGTGGTAGTTATTTCTACGACCATCATATCAGGCTCAGTGCTTCTTCCAGTTGCGTTTAACCTGTCGGTTGTACTTAAATCAGTTAAAGAAATAAAAGGTTGAATTAACATAAATAATGTGAGTAAAATTGCAAGAAATTTTTTATCCAAGGGCTGCACCTCCGCTTAAAGGTTCTTCAAATCTAGAAACTACAATTTTCAAACCTCGCTTTTCAAGTATTTCCACCAATTGGTGCAACATTTTGTTATGCTCAACATCTGAAATTCCCAACCGTCTTCTTTCTTCCCACAATAACAACTGTTCTGTTTTAGATAAATACCCGTCTTTAAGGTAGAGTTCTAAAGTCCCTCTGTATGAATCGCGATTACTGATAGCATAAACTATAGTATTACCTGGCAATCTATCTGCATATGACTGGATTGAATTTCCCAACGAAAGTGCCTCATCGAAAGAAAGCTTTCTCTTGTCAACTTCCGCCTGAATGTTGCTTGCAAGCTCTTGTAATTCATAATGGCTGTTTGCCTTTCGAATTCGCTTCATATAACGTCTTGCAAGACGGGTTAGCCTAGCGTTCGCCACAGAGTCGCTATGAGATAGGGATAATTAATGAATCGGATAAATAGGACAAAATAATGCAGATTGAATATTAAGTAATTCATAATACATCACTAACCAAAATCATCAAAAACATTCTCTTGTAGGGTCATTTATGACAGATGACACGAATCTAAAAGTTGGAGAAAAAGCGCCATTATTTGAAACTAAGGACTCGGAAGGAAATTCGGTTTCACTTAAGGAAATAATATCTGATGGCAAATCAGTCGTATTGTATTTCTACCCTAAAGACAACACGCCAGGATGTACAGTTCAAGCCTGCGATCTGAGAGACAATATGGAAAAATTAGTTTCGAATGATGTAGTAGTGCTTGGAGTAAGTAAAGATTCTGGAAAAAGCCATAATAACTTTATAGAAAAACAATCATTAAATTTCCCACTTCTACTAGATGAAGATTTAGAGATTCACAAAAAATATAATGTATGGAAAGAAAAAAGTATGTACGGTAAGAAATACATGGGTACCGCTAGATCGACGTTTATAATTAATAAAGATGGATTTCTTGATTTTGTAGGATACAATGTAAAAACTAAAGGTCATGCTGATTTGGTAATAGATGAATTAAAAATTTAGATTAATATGACGGGATCAGACGAAGTAAAAAAGAAAATCATTCAATTTCTAAAATTATGCGTAAACTATGCTGATAAATCCTTAAACAGAAAAAAGGACAGATTGGAAAATTTGGACTTAGAACATCTAAACTCGGCAAAAAAAGAAATTGAAAAATGGAAAACATATAAACAGTTCACAGAATATACTATAAAAGAACTTTCAGATGGAGATTTAGATGAATGGATCAATAATTTAGACAACCCTGATTTTAACCCTTCACCGAATAAAAAATCATGAAAATACTTCACTGTTTCTCTTTAAAATCTTAACTGAAACTTTTCCGTCAATGAGGCTCATTTCAATTACATCATCAGTGTTAATCTCCATGCATAGGTCATCTGACATTGCAAATGCATATGGAATATTCAACATAGAGCAGGCAGGTAATGTTAGCGGGCAAACATCGTTGTTAATTATTGCCTTGGGACCTTTTCCAGTGTAAATTAAACCCATTAAAACAAATGGAGCAACAGTAGAGCCTGATCCTTTAGGGTAAATTAAAATTGTATCTTCGATAGATTTACCGTCTAGAGGATGCCCAGGCTCTTCGATCACTCCTGTATCTCTGTTGACATATCCCAAGTAAGTGATCGGAACATCTGTAACTAATGCTCTTCCTTTAACATTCCATGTTTGTTGAGATGGCAAACCTTTACCGTATGATTCAAGCTTACCCTCTTTGTGTGTTTTATTCGTAGGATTTTGCTGGTTAGATTTCTCAGTCAAAATAGGGTACTCGCCCTCCGACAATGATGGTTCAAATGCATGATTCACACAATCTGCAATCTTCATTACACTCGTAGGAATTCTGTTCAATCCGCTAGTCAAATAATGTTCTGCTTTTAGAGAGTTAGTTAATAAATGATTGTATTTTTTACGATTATAAGGTGTCACCTCTGGGCAAGTATCTTTCAAAATCAATGCACCAGCTTCTTCTAAAACTTGTAACGTTCCTTCCTCTTTTAACAATTGATGATTATCTCCACTTGTAAAAACCCACAGTCTATGATTAGTAATTCTTTCACCAATATCCATCCGTTTCTTAACAGCTTCTGCAGTGGATCTCACTTCGCCAAGACTAGCTTGAGGACAGCCAATAACTACAAGATCTACTTGACCGGTAGGAGCTAACTCAGAATAACGTTTTTTTAATTCATATTCGGTGAAATGTAATTTCGCTTGAGGTTTCCAAGTAGCACTTAACACTGGTTCATCGGTAACACCGTCTATCCACAGCATCGGACATCCATAATTTGCAGCAGCAGCCGTCAATGCCTTTTTTTCTTCAAATGATACTTGGTCAAACTTTCCAAAGATGTGTGGCATTACTCCCCAAGGTAAATTCCACTCTGGTTGAATTTGCTTACCTATCCAATCTCCAAGTATACTCCAATCAACTATATCATTCAATTCACACTCTACATCCACTTCAATATTTGGTATTCTATTTTTCTCAATATGTAAGCCCCACTTGGGAGCCCAACCTGTAATTGCAGTCGATAATGCAGACAAACCACTTTCTCGATTTGTAATCAGTGAAGTGTAGGAATTTGAAAAAGCTACTGCATTACTTTCTGCCCATGAACCAACTCCTTCAATTTCTTTCCCCCTATCATAAGGAGTGCAGGATAAAGTTGTTTTAATTCCCAATTGAGAATATGATTGAATTATTTCAAATTGATGCTTCAAGAAATTATCTTCTTGAATATCCATTTCATCCATTTTTTCCCAATCACACCCCGCACTGTTGAGAGTAGTCGGGATTTCTACGGATGCGTTTTTATCACCTGCTAAATCTTTTAGAAACCTCCTTAATCCATGACCACCAGTTAACGGAGAAACGCCGCTGACGTGAGCATCTGAACACTTAATGAATTCTGTAGCCCCTGCAGATGATGCTAAGTCAATTACCAATCTAGCTGCCTTCTGCTTAGTGGCACCCAAACATCCATTCAACATTTTTTTTAATTCCGATGGAATATTCATGTTTAATCAACCTTTTTCAGAATTTTACTTTTTAAAAATAGGGATTGGATTCATTTTATGTGAGTTTTTTGAATTAAAATTTGAGTATAGCTCTAAAATCTCTTTTTGTCTATCGTTATAATTCTCTTCATTAGGGTTTTCTAATTCCTTCATAGCCCATTCTAGTTCTTGATAACTTGCCCCAATTTGCTCCTCATCAGTACGTGAATCATCCCATAACCCGTCTGTTGGGTCAGCACTCAATATGCCATCTATTATTCCTAATGATTTCCCCAATGAAAACACCTCTGACTTCAGTAAATCTGCAATGGGGGATATATCTACTCCTCCGTCACCATATTTTGTGTAAAAACCTACTCCAAAATCCTCGACCTTATTTCCAGTACCAACAACAATTCCATTGTTGCTTGCTGCAAAAGCATATAGTGTAACCATTCTCAATCTAGCCTTCGTGTTAGCTAATGCTAATTCAGAAAAATTATGACTTGATAATTCAGTTGAATAGTTTTCATAAACACCAGTGAGATCAACAAACTTACTTTCCACATTTTTCCAATTGGACTTTAACCACTCAATATGCTGATTTGAAAGATTAATTTGTTTGTTTTTTTGACGAATCGGCATGTTCAATACTATAGTTCTGATCCCTGTTTTTGCACATAAAGTAGATGTTACTGCTGAATCAACACCTCCAGAGACCCCAATAACTAATGTATTTACTTCGTGTTCTTTAGCATAGTTACTAATCCATTCAGCGATATTATCTCCTAATTCATTATAATCGTCCATATTACCTCTCCAAAATTTGTTGTTTCTGTCAATATCCGTCCAATTTATGCCATTGACCGTCTGGTGATTGATGCCACCAATTTCCATCGTCAGACTTTTGCCACCATTGACCATGTTCATCTTGCCACCAACCATCTCCTTTACCTTGAGTTGCTGCGGAATATGCAGAGCCATAAACATCATTCTGATACCTAGTTTCTGGTTCTTTTTGTACTGGTGGGTATTGCACTGGAGTAGGTGTTTGAACCTTAGCGGTTTCAATAACAGGAGGGACTTTTGATGGAGTATCGTAATTATCTACATCCTCCCATTCTTCAACCCACTCATATTCGTCTCCTTTTCCTCTACGGACTACTAAAACTAACAAAATTAAAACTGCGACAATCAATCCGACAAAACTAACTACAATTAGTGGATTAGAACCCTCAAAAACCGCGTTTAAACCAGTAGCTTTAGGTGGTAGGACCTCAATAAAAGGTCCCTCAGTTTCCTGATTATTCCATTCTACCCTGATTCGATTTAAGCCCTCGCTTTCAGGAACCCACTCATATGTCAATTGGATAGGTTGTGAGGTCAAAGGAATCGTTTCATTTTTGTCTGCAATAGTTTTTGTTGCACCAGAAGGAAGTACCTCATATATTGTGAAGAAAATTTGACCTTGAGCGTCACCCACATTTCTCGCCAGAATAGTAATAAGTATCTTTTCACCAGAATTTTGCTCGCCTGACGGGGCATATTGTATGTCAGAGGTATTAATTTCTACGATGGCTCTTCTATAATGAATTGGTACTTTGGCTAAAGGATCTGATTGACTGTTGCCTTCAGAACTTAATAAATTTCCAGCCAAATCGCTTCCAGATATCCACAAATGTAGTTCTGAAGGTTTGGAATAATGAGAATCCGACAATAAATCTCCTATTCTTATTGAACCAATCATGGTTCCAGTTGATGTAGTAGAGACAATGTCTAATTTCATTTCTCCGTCTACAACAGAGACCGATGGATTATCATTATATACCACTCTCCAATTAAGAATGATGTTTTCAGAATCAATATACGTTTCTTTAAAATTTGCTTCAAATTCAATGTTAAACATATCTTCAATGGCTAAATCAACATCTATTCTTGGCTTTACTACCTCGACAATTATTGGTGACTCACCATCAACGATTAATGATACTGTAGACTGACTTGTTTGATCTATATTTGGAAGAGGTAATGCAAATAATTCCCAAGAAAGAACATAACCACCATTAGCCGATGGTACTGTAATTTCAGCACTGAAAATACCATTTTCAACTGTTGCTAGTGTTGGTTGTAACCCAGAAATTAGAATTTCTATGTCTAATTCTTCAGTCGGCAATTCATTAGTCCAATAAAACTGCACCTCTCCAGATATTGTTATTTTACTTTCTGGGGAAACCCAAACACACTTCAAAGTCGGATTTTGTGAACTCTGTGCCATAGGACAGAAGTCCTGTGAACCTGATAAGAACTCAAATTCTATTGACTCATAGGGTATCCAAATTTCAGTATTAAATTTCCACGCTAAATCAGGATAAGATATTATATCTTCATTTCCCCCTCTGTCTTTAATTAAAATTTCTGGTGTTCTAACTTGATTATTATCTGGTAATTTCCACTTAACTGCAAATGTTACTCTGAACTCTAATTCAGTCGTATATGGTTTTACGGATCCAGATCTAGCAAAAATGTCACAAACTCCTATTTCTAAATAATCTGAATCAGTCATACATTGTCTAGAATACCCATCCCAACGGATTTCAAGAGAATTTGTCACATCCTCATCAATTAGACTATTATCCAAACTCAATGATAATAAAGAGATATCACTCATTCCATTAGGTTCCGCTAAGGGAAATACCATGGAATAATCAATCATTGGATGTCTAAATACATCATTAGAATCCACATCCCAAAATGCAGTTTCCTCAAACAACTCAGGTGCTCCGTCTTCCATGAGTTGGTAAGTGAAAAGTTGTTGATCTAAATCTGAACTTCCACCCATTTCAAGTAAATTACCTGCTGCATCTGCACCAATAATGTAACCGGTTACTAAATCACCTTCTTTCCCCAATAGGTCACTAAATTCATATGTGAAATTACCTTGGACTTGGGTTAGGTTTTCTGGAGGAATTAACGGAAACAACTCAAACTCCTCTGGCTCAGCTATTGAATTATAATTAATGTCATTAACCCACTCTCTCCATAGCATCAAATTTAATGATGGAGGTAAAATAGGTCTGTCACCTATTTCAAACTGCAATTTTTGTGAATTACTAGGTTCCCTGTGATCATATTTTTCAACACTTGAATTGAGTACTACGGGTGATCTTGAGTCTGTCTGAAAATCCCTACTAAGGTTTACACTTGTTAAATCAGTACCCGCAAATTGTAATTTTTCCAATGTTAATGAATAAGATAACTCTTGCTCAGTTGGTGGAAGAATTATTGTAATATTCATTAAATTCCCATCAACTTCCTGAGTCTGTCCTATTATCATATCATCTTGAAACAATTTCAGAAGTAGTGAGTCAGTACGTGGAGCATTGGAATAATTTAGTCCTTCAAAACATAGCTCTGCGCTAAAAGTAACAACTGTTCCAGCCTTTAGATAAGACAGGCCTCGTGGAATGGATACACCTAAATCGTTAATTACATTCCATTCCGAAATATAGAAATCATTCTCAATTCCATTAGCATCTCCTACTCCAAATTTCTGTACTGCAGGTAAACTTCGGTGCCCCTCAACATTCGAAGCTCTTGAAGAAATTGTAACAAATGGTTCATCATCCCATGTTGAATTTAGCCGGAACTTGAAAGTCGCTTCTATTTCTTGAGGAACTGTACTAACCTGATTTATATCTGCTGAGTTTGTAGGATGTAAATCAACAAGATTGGATGGTATGTCACTCAAAATTGTCGGTTCTCCACCTTGTAAAGGCCATTTTATCAAAACCGAATTGTTAATCCCAGCAATTTCAACCTCCAATGTGTCAATCACTTCCACTGATGAAGAATGAGTTGTAACTAACTCTAACCACGGCTCGGAAGGAGTTAATGTTGATGTCAAATTGATAAAATCAATCAATTCAGAGTGCATTCCTTGAATAGACTCTATGTCTAAGATTTCAAAATTTAACTTTGATGAGTAAATAGTAGTAACTGGAATTGGAACACTAATGATGCTACTTGTTCCAGTTTGAATACCAGATAAATATGAATTAAATTCTGCTAAAAACATTGATTCAGAAGAAAATTGAAGTTTAATATCTTTTTGGAATGTAGCTAGCAAACCATCAATCATTAACGCCGCACCTGAACCTAAAACTTCTAATTTACAACTGACAAATTCTACAGTATTTACTCCAGAATTGGGCACTAAATCACCAATTTCTAATGCTTCGTTCAAAGAGGATAATCTCTCCTCATCAAAATCATGTAATTTTCTTTCATGTGAAATTGGGCCATGATTTACTTCATCAACTAAAATATTACCACAGCTCATCTCCCATTGAACACCACCTACAGTTTGATCTTTGTCAGCAGACCACATTTCAAAAGAAAAATGTTCAATGATTGTTCTTGAAGGTAACCAAAATTCTATCTCGCTAGAAGTATTATTAATTAAATCAACCTTTTGAACTTGGTGCCCATCAGAAAACCTATTTTGCCAACCCCATGGACCAATCTGATTAATATCTAGAGTCCAATCAATTCTTTCATCATCTGCTATGTTTAATTTCAAATTTTCTGGTAAAGAAGCATAGAATAATTCTAAATCAAAAACTTCGACCCTCGCATTAGTAATCTTAAACTGTAAAGTATGTGCAGGGAAAGGTAAATCTAAAGTTGTGTCTGAAAATAATACTTCATAAAACGGACCTTCATCTACTGAAACCTCCACGCGCCCTACTCCAAGATATGTTAAATCAATATTTAAATCCCATCCAGCTATTGGTCTATGAGATCTGAGTAATTTACTAGTAATACTACTTGATGAAGAAATTTCTTGGGTATTAGAATCCCATGTATAATCTCCAAACCAATAATCTCTAGGATCAGATATGAATGTATCCTTGAATTTACCTTGTATGTTAATCGAATCAATCTGGAACGGACCGTTTTCAGAATTCAACTCAATTCTTAACAAAGGATATTGTTTCCAATCTATTGTACCTAAATCAACTAATCTTGAATTTAAATTTTCATACCCTAGAATTGGTTTATCAGTAATGCCATCTATTACAGACCAACTAAGTCCGTATGTACCTGATGTCTTCGCATCAATGCTAACGAATCCATATTGACCAGGTTCAACGGAGTATATTGCATTCGGATGAGTGCCGAAGGATGGTGAAGTCCAATTGCCTGGCCCTGGCACAGTTAATCTGATATCATCTACAAACCACCAATCACAACAAGTTCCTGAACCTGTCGGCAATCTAAATCTAAATTTAAAGTCTGACCAAAAAGCGTCTGAAGGCAGGGTATAGCTCACATCCTGAGGTGGATACCCTACAGCAGAAAAACTACCAAGGTTAGCATCAAAGTATGGACATGTATTTGAGGGGTTACAATTTCCTGATGGCACCGTCTTCCACTGACCATTAGATGCCCAATACTCGAAATACAAATGTTCACTTGAATCAGGATCTTCACCACATCCTGACTCTCCTTCTCTCATCCAAAAATGTATGTATCCGTTAGATAGTCCAGATAAATCGAGGGTGTTTGATTCAACATTCACCAATCCATTTCTTAATACCAATGAACCGCCACTTGAACCATTAGTTCCACAGCTCAGGTAACCTAGATTTCCTGATGCAGTGTTTGAATTATCATTAACTAATCCATTAGCTCCGTTTGATGAAGTCCATCCATTAGGTAAGGAACCTTGGAGATTCTCAAAATCCCAAAGATTCTCAACTCCAAAAGTCGTCATGTAAGTTCCATTGTAGTTAACTCCATCATAAGTAGCATCAAAATGAGACCAGTCAGAGATACTATTCCACTCAATAGCGTCCTTATTGGAGTTGTGTGATGGATTAATTTCCATTTCTAAATTTGTAATCGAATGCCCGTCTTGAACATCTACTTCAAAATCATAAGAAGTTTCATCAGGCCAATTCAATATTGAAATATCAATATTTTCTCCTGCGCTGATTTCTCTGTTACTAAGATCTGTTTCTAATTCAAAATTATCTAAATTATAGGTTACGAATGGGAAAGAAATAGTGCCTAAAAACAAAGCCAGTGTAAGGAAAACATGGGTTCGATTGATGTGCATCGTAGTCTGGAACAGGACTGTGTTTGTCAATGCATCGGTACACAAATGTACATTAAGCGATTCAGATGTATATTAAATTCTTTTACTTTGGCCATCAAACTAATACTGAGGGAACATATGAATCGCCGAATTACAGTCCCTGCAAGGATAAACATTATTGGAGAGCACACCGATTACTCTGGAGGTTTGTCACTTCCGTTCGCTGTGAATTCATTTTTAGTACTGGAAATTATCGATATTAAACAGGGATATTTTGGTGACAGGAATGTAATTTCTCTATGGAAAGAGGTAGGTGGGTGGCCCGCAAGGCTCAAGGTTAAAAGCGATATTCCTATAGGCAAAGGTCTATCTTCATCTGCGGCACTGTGTATAGCTATTGTAATCGGAAAATATGGAGATATTGATCCACTAAAAGTATGCAAAGAAGCACAAAGAATAGAGCAAAAAATTCTGGGAACAAATTGTGGGCTACTAGATCAAATGGCAATAATGTTTGCGATTAAAAATAAAATGACAATGATTAATTTTAATGATAACTCGATTGTACATCATAATATTCCTCATGAATGGAAATTTAAATTGATAGATTCGGGAATAGAAAGAAGTCTGAATGAAACTGAATATAATTGTAATAATAGAATTATTAAATCACACGTAATTGAAGAAAATTTAAGGGTTAAAATGGCTTTAAACGCATCTCCTTCAGAGTTGGGGAAATTATTAAATGAGTCTCATTCATCTTTAATTAAACTCGGGGTAAGCCTACCTTCTATCGACAAAATGGTAAACAAAATTCAAAATAAAAAAGGGGTTTTAGGAGCTAGAATGATGGGTGGTGGTTTTGGAGGGATGATACTCGTATTGGTTGAAAGTGAAGAAATCTTAACCGGGGATCTGTTAATTTCATCTGGCCCCCCCTTCTTTGAAAAAATCCTCTAGTTTAGAAAGCCTGTCTGGTGTTCCGATATCCCAAAACTTGGTATTATCCAAATGAATGAAAATATCTTCAGAAATTTTAGAATATATTGTCTGTTCCCAACCCCACTTCCCAGGTTTTCCATATTTTTCTACAATTGATTTTGAGACTAAACTAGTTCCTGCTTCATATCCATTAAAGTCCTCAAGTGGATTTGTCTTATCATAATTTATTAATCGTCCCTCAAAATGTTTTAGATTCATTGATTTATGAGATTCTGTAACTGTCATTGTTAATTTTGAATTTGAATTAAAATGTTGATTTAATAATTTTTCGTATTGAATTGGGTGGTAGTCATCACCCCACAAAAGAATAAAATTGTCCTCCAGTAAGTCTAAAGAGTTGAATAGAGCACCACCCGTTCCTAACGGTTCTATTTCCTGATTGAATGTTAAACTCATTTTATCATGATTAAAATTTTTAAATTTGTGCCCATTATGACCTGTTAAAATCAAAGCATTTCTACATCCTTGTCCGTGAGCCCAATTTAAAATGTGAGTGATAATTGGTTTTCCATTTACTTTAACTAGAGATTTGGGAATTTTTTCAGTCAAGTCCCCAAGTCTAGTCCCCAGTCCACCTGCCAAAATTACAATTTGAGGCATAGAATTCTTCTTTATAATTCCTGAATATAGTTTTCCACTTTCTTTCAAAGTTCTTTTTTGAGTTTCATAGTTAACATGATACAGGCCAAATCTCTGGGCGTACCCCTCTGCCCATTCGAAATTATCCATTAAACTCCAATGAAAAAATCCTTTCACGTTGAAACCATCTAAAATAGCTCTGGATGTAATCCATAAATGCTTCCTAATATGTTCAGGTCTGAAATCATCATTTTTATCCGCAACTCCATTTTCTGTTACATAAATTGGAACTCCAAGATTTTCCACCATCTCAAATGAACGTCTCAATCCTTCCGCATACATCGGATATCTGAAATCAGTTCTGATTTCCCAAGGTCTTTTTAAAGGTTCTAATTCTACACTAGTTGGCATAAAAGGAGTCGTAAGAAGATGAGTATAGTAGTTAACACCTATAAAATCAGCACTCCCTCTGAGTCCATCAATTTTTTGAGAAAAGATTGATGATGGTGCTCTAAATCTACCAGTTTTTAGCCCACGTAACCAACACTTGTTAAACATTTCATCGAGAATTTTAGCTTGTATCCAATGAAAAATATTCCAACGCTTGTATGGGTCAAAAATATTAATATTCTTGACAAATCCAATATTAGAGTCCTCTCCATTAGGTAATTTCTTTAAATTCCTGTAGCATTGTGCATGTGCAGACATCATATTTTTCGATACAGAACGTGCTTTTTTGAACGATCTGGCTCCTGGAGGAAATTCTCCAAGAACGTATCCCATCGTAGTAAAAACAGCAGGTTCATTAATTGTGCACCACCACTTTACCCTATCACTAAGTTCATTGAAAATTATTTCACAAAAATTTATCCAATATGACACATTATCTTCTATTTCGAAACCACCTTCATCTTGAAACCAGACTGGATGTGAAAAATGATGTAAAGTGATCATTGGTTCGATTCCCTTACTAATCAGATCATCGACCATTTCTGAGTACTGTTTAACAATAAGATCATCCCAAACATCTTTGGTAGGTTGTATTCGACTCCATTCAATAGAAAATCTATAATGTCCGACTCCTAATTCTTTAATTAATTCAAAGTCTTGATTCCATCTATTCCAGTGATCGCAAGCTATTCCACTTTCTTCAAGACCGTTATTTTTTTCAAATTCAGACCAATTATTATGGTTATTCCCTTCTATTTGGTGAGATGCAGTTGCAACACCCCAACCAAAATCCTTTGGAAATCTTAAATCATCTAAATCTAATTTATTCCAATCGAGATGCTTTTCTGGAAATCTTAATGACAGAATAAAAATTGAAATACTGTAGAAACATAGAAACCAAATTAATGTAATTTGCCACCACTGCATGTTATTGGTAAGAGTTATTTTTCATAATTACTTCTGTGAGTTTAATTTTTTACGGGTTTAATTTTTTCATTTATATTTTTATTATCTATGGTCATGTTCAAAACATGAACTTGACTCGGGTAATCATGGTAGCACCTAATCCAGCCGGTGAATATAATTCAGTATCGATGGAAGAAAACTTGATTAAAAGGTGGAAAAAAGAAAACACATTTGCTCGTTCAATGGAATTTAGGAGAGAAGGAAAACCATTTATTTTCCTAGAAGGTCCACCAACTGCAAATGGAAAACCGGGCATTCATCATGTCGTTGCACGAGCGTATAAGGATCTTGTTTGTAGATGGAAAACCATGGAAGGACACTTAGTTGAAAGAAAAGGTGGATGGGATACTCACGGTTTACCTGTTGAAATTGAAGTACAAAAAAGATTAGATTTAATGAGTAATGATGCTATAATAAATTATGGAATGGGTGAATTTAATGAAGAATGTAAAAAATCAGTTTGGACATATGAAGATGCTTGGAGAAAAATGAGTGAAAGAATGGCATTCTGGGTTGACTTAGATAATCCATATGTAACCCTACACAATAATTACATCGAATCTGCGTGGTGGGCATTGAAACAAATGTTCGAAAAAGATTTTCTTTACAGGGGTTACAAAGTTCTACCATACTGTCCTCAGACTGGTACCTCGTATTCCAGTCATGAGGTAGCATTAGGGTATAAAGAAGTAGAAGAACCGTCTGTATATGTGAAGTTTAAACTCAAAGGTGATGATGCATCTATTTTGGCTTGGACCACAACTCCATGGACACTGCCTGGTAATGTTGGCCTAGCGGTGGGGCCTGATGTTACATATTGCAGGATAAGGATTAGTGAGGCTGCTGGTAAAAATTGGGAAGGGCGAGGAGGTAGCGAGGTCGGGGATGAGATTATACTAGCTAAGGATTTGCTGAAAGAAGTCATGAGACATAAGGTAGAAATCATATCAGAATTTCCAGGTTCTGAATTAGTAGGTAAAGAATACGAAGCCTTGTTTCCAGATGCTGTAGAAAGAGGAGACAGTAAAACTGCATGGACTGTTGTAGCTGCAGATTTCGTAACAACAAGTGATGGTACTGGTGTAGTCCATACTGCTGTAATGTATGGTGAAGATGATTATAATTTAGGAAGAGAAGTTGGATTTCCAGAAGTACATACAGTAGGAATGGATGGTGCTTTCATTACAGGTATTCATCCCCAATTAGATGGAAAATATGTGAAAGAATGTGATGATATTATAATTAATATTCTTACTGATTCGAATAGACTATATCGAGAAAAAATGTATATTCATGACTATCCACACTGTTGGAGAACTGGACATCCTCTTCTATACTACGGGATGGAGTCATGGTTTGTTAGAATGACTGCTGTTAAAGAACGGTTATTAGAATTCAATAATCAAGTCGAATGGGCACCAGACTGGGTTGGTGAAGGTAGATTTGGTGAATGGCTTAGAAACGTAAAAGACTGGGCGATATCTAGAGAGAGATTCTGGGGTACACCGCTACCTGTTTGGAAGAGTAAATCGGGTGAGATGAAATGCATTGGTTCTATAGAAGAATTACAAAAAGAAGTTATTAAAGCCAGTAATTCAGGTATACAAAACCCAGATTGCCCTGATGATGTAGACCTGCACAGACCAATTGTTGATGATTTTACTCTAATATCAGATAATGGAGAGCCCATGAAAAGGGAACCATTTGTGATGGATTGCTGGTTTGATTCTGGATGTGCATTTTTTGCTCAGTGGCATTATCCATTTGAAAACGAAGAAAAGATTTCAGACGCTTTTCCCATTGATTATATTTGCGAAGGAGTAGACCAAACGCGAGGTTGGTTCTACACCTTACTTGCAGTGAGTACCACTGTTTTTGATTCAATTTGCTACAAAAGCTGCCTAAGTCTAGGTTTAATACTTGACAAAGAGGGGAAAAAAATGTCTAAATCTAAAGGAAATGTAGTTGACCCATGGCATCATTTTAACAAAGAAGGCGCTGACTCTTCTAGATGGTATATGGTCACAGCTGGGGCTCCTTGGAATCCATTAAAATTCGATCCCGATGGAGTACGTGAAACTTATGCAAAATATTTCTTAACCTTATGGAATGTCTACAAATTTCATGCTGATTACGCTGCACTTGATAATTTCGATCCCGAAATCAATAGTTTTCCCATTGAAAAAAGGTCAGAATTAGATCGTTGGATACTATCACGTGTAACGAGTGTTGCTAAAAAATATCATTATCAATTCAAAAACTGGGATTTTCACAAGGCATGTAGAGATTTAGAAAATTTTGTAATTAATGATTTATCTAACTGGTATGTAAGAAGAAGTCGAAGAAGACTGTGGGATGATTCGACCAGTGATGATAAAAAATCATGTCAACATACATTGCACGAAATACTTACTATTGTGTGTAAATTAACTGCTCCAGTAGCCCCATTTATGGCCGATGAAATTTATTCTAACCTAACCGGTAGTTCTGTTCATTTAGCAGACTGGCCTACAGAAGAAAATGGAGCATTACCTAGACAGGATCTAGATTTAGAAGCAAAAATGGGATTAGTTCGTTCTCTTGCCGAAACAGGAAGAAGGATTAGAGTTAAAGAAAAGAGAAGACAAAGACTTCCATGTAATAATGGTTGGATTGTAGGTGGGCCTGAATTAAATCAATTCCATGAGATTCTGGCTGAAGAATTGAATGTTGAGAATATTTCTACCGTTGGCGATCTAGATAAATTTCAGAAAATTGAGTTATCACCAAACAGAAAAATGCTTGGTAAAAAATGTAGACAAGATTTACCATCTGTTTTAGAGGCTATTTCTTCTGCAGACCCAGATTTAACATGGAGTGAAATTAAAGCTGGAAAATGTACTCTAGCTGGATATAAAATTACTGAAGAAGATATTGAATTAAGAAGAGTTGAACGAAGTGGATTCGCCGCAGAAACAATTATGTTTTCAGAAAATGAACAGGATATAGATGTAAGTCTTGTATTAGATATGCAGATTACCCCAGAATTAGCGTCTAAAGGATTAGCAAGAGATATAATTAGAAGAATCCAGCAAAAACGTAAAGATTTAGCTCTAGACATAGAAGAAGATATTGAATTAACAGTATGGTTGGGTGAAGGTAATCCAGAACTTTTGAGTAATGATTGGGAACATCTAAAAAATGAAACCAGAGCTGCCAATGCATCTTTAAAGTTAGGTAAAGGTGCTGATGATTCTGAAACTTTTGAGGTAGATGACTGTTTAATTTATTTCAAGGTAAATTAAACTAATTCTAATTGAAAAAAAGTTGCATTCTGAAATCATCTTCGAGCATACTATGATAAATTCTGCTTTTCTAAGCTAGAAACTGTTAAATTAACTAATAAATCTCCAAAACAATAGAAAGCACCAACTAATAATGGAGGGTTCCATGCAGTCAGACCAGTCCATGGCACCTCATTTGCCCAAGTCCAATTTCCTAAATTGGTCCCTAAAATTTCCATAAATAATGCAGCCCAAACCATAGAAGCATACAATCTTGGCTGCGGTCCATATCTGATAAAAAATAAAACTAAAACTAACAAAATTATAGCAGAAGTATCACTGCCATTCCAAAAACCGTATAGTACAAACGGAATTAACGGAACTAATATTGGAAAAGTCATTGATTCCTTCATTTTTTTAGCAATTTTTCTACCTAAATCAAATAAAAAATAATGACCTACTGGAACGAATAAAGGCATAAGACCTCTTTGATATTCATAAATTTTCCAAACCTCACTGAAAAATAATTCCATAGGTGTTGCAAATGCTAAAACAGTTAACATTTCTATTCTTTCTTTACGATTGGTATGCTTAAAGATGTAAAGAAATATTGCCCAACAGCCAAAATTTACCGGCCATTCGGCTATGTCATCAGGTAATAAACCACCACAAGATGTAGCTGAAAACCATAATCCAATGATAATCGTAAGAGAGTACAGTAAGACTCTGCCCATATCGGTGCCAAAGAACGTACTGCATTATTTATTCGGAGTAATAAAATAATATTCCTTACTATAATTTAGTAAAACTACCATCACTCATCATTTGCCAACGAGTTCCATCCTGTTGAACATAAATTGTCTGTCCTGTAGATTGATCATATTGCCCTCCAGGAGGTAATCCAGTGTAATCAGTGACTCTAACTGGTTGAATAGGTGGAGGTGGCGCAGTTGCAATTTGAGTTTCAAAAATAGGTTGTACTGGTATTTGTGCTGTTTGAGGAACATCTATACTCTGGTTTACATTTAGATTTGATTGATTGGTCCACATCTCTGAATTAGATTCCAAATTTATTTTACTGGATTTATTTCTAATAGTAATAAAAATTATTGCCGCTGTAACTCCAAGAATAATAATTGATGAAAAAACAATTAGCAAAGTATTGGAAGATTCAGATTCGGAATCGGCGGCAGAATTTTGATTGTTTGAATTATCATCAGTATCTCCAGTATTATCATTTATTGAGTTACCCTCCGAGGTTTGATTATTTGTTAAGTTATTTGCAGAATCATCCGTACCATCGTGCTGACTTGTATTTCCAGTGGATACTGACGAATTGTCTGCTACCACCGCAGTACCGTCTAATGTAGATGATTCAGTAACAAAAGCAACAGATGCTGAATGTGTTATTCCACCATCTAAAGATATTACATTAAGATTAACGGTATATTCATTTCTGGGAATTGTACTATCAATTGTAAACCTAACGGTGAACGGTAAATCCCCATTCGAATCAATTGTACTCCATTCAATCTCAGCGGAATCGAGAAGTTTTTGGTTATAAGGTTCAATAATGATATCTATAGCCCCTCCGATGGAAAGATCAAGTCCGTTATGGGCATTTATCAGACCATTAATCTCCATGGAACCATCAATGATTTTTTGTTCTCTGTTTTCAATTTCCAATGAGAATTCTGGTAATGAAGTTATTGAAATTGTTATTTCATCTGAATGCACTTTAGAACCCGAGGTTCCTGTGACAATCACAGTATAATCTCCTGATTCTAGAGTATCTGAAATTGATAATGTGATAACAGACATAAATGGCGCAATTCCGCTTCCAAAATCTAATTGGGCAGATATCCCATCTGGAACTGTAACACTAATTTTTACATCAGCACCAAAGCCATTAACAGGTTCAATGAACACTGGAGTAGGGACATTCCATTTGACACCTTGAGGGATAACAATCCAAGGATCTAGTGTTAAAATTTCAAAATCTGGGTCGTTATCCACCGTGAATTTAACTGAAATAGAGTGCGAAAACTCATCTGATTCTCCTACAATAGTTAATTCATAATCACCACTGGTTAAGTTCATTGTATCTACAATTACTGCACCTAATTCATCTACAGATAATGTACTAGAATCAAACATTAAAGGTGCATTTGTTGCATCAATATTCGCACTAATTTCTACAGAAGAACTAAATTCATTAAAACCAACTACATTAATCCATACGGCAAAAGGCAAGCCCATCTTGGCCACATCATCTGGAACACTTGGTAGTAATGTAAAGTCAGGTGTAGCCCAATCGTTATTTCCATCCCTACCAGCAAATACCTGAATTCCTTGAGCAGTAATTGTGTCTCCATCAACACTAAAGTCTTGGATAGATAAGTGACGATAATTCAATGGCAATGAATCTGAACTAGGAATGTCCGTAGTTGAGATAACACAACCGCCCATTTCAATTGATAAGGAAGTTGTACCTGTACCTTCAACAGCTTCACTCCAAACTTTACCTTCTTGTAATGGGAAATTAAAATAATTCATACCACCATCGTAAACTAAGTCTGAATTTATTACTGTTTTTTGATTCATATCAAAACCAGATGGTATACAACCCTCATCTAAAGAGCCACCATTTCCACTTCCATCTCCACTTCCGTCTCCACTTCCGTCTCCACTTCCGTCTCCACCTCCTTGACTACTACTACATCCAAAGACATCTACACTTTCACCCATGGGAGTATCTGGACAAGTATCATCCATATCTGGAACACCGTCACCATCACTATCAGTTTCATCGTCACCACCATTATTCTGTTCTTCAGAACAACCCCAAAAATCAACTTCTTCACCTGGGGAAGTGTTAGGACAATCATCTTCAAAATTTGATACACCATCACAATCATCATCTGGATCTCCGAAATCATCAGTGCAATCATCTTGACGAGCGGATGTACTCATAAAATTGAAACCTCCACTGGTTTCAATAGATGTAGTCACTGAAATGTCTTCGTGTATTTTGGCAAGATTATCCTTGGTATAACACTCAGTACCCGAAATATCTTCAATAGTTGTGGTTTCTATTCCAGCAAAGTCAATATTCATAGTCATTTTACCCTTGATACTAACTTTATGGCACTGTTTACCAGAAAATGTTTCAGAACCAATTACCGTCATTTGATAATATTCATCATAAGTCACACCGAAAGTTGTCGGAATTGTGGTAGAAAAATTCCAAAAATCTCCAATTGTCCAAACTGGTGCAGATTCAAATGTTGAAGATTCTGATTCAGCAAATTCAAATGAGGACAGTGAGGAGGAATACATCATGTTTCCTCTTGCGTCATACATATCTGTAACAACGTACCATCCAACTTCAGGTGCATACCAGTTGACCAAATACCCTGCATCAATCTCAAGAACATATGCACCACCACCTGCTTCAGTCATAATACCATCAACCGATACACTAAATTTGCCTCCGATTTCAGTTTCTTGTTCACCTAAAAAAATAGTATCTCTCGTTTTTCCTGGATTACTCGTACCTAAAAATGTATTATTTTCATCCCAAACTGACATTGAAACACCATCTCCAGCAGCATGTGAAAGAGAAAGTAAAAGTGTTTGACCTGGTTCTAACCAAATTGAATACCAATCCTTATCATCTTGCCACATATCTACTGTGCCCTGAATAACATCACCGGGATAAATTTCCTGACCTGTTGAATTTTCATTATTAGGCTCAATTTCATCAATTATTTCTACTCCGGAAGAAGAGATAGATAAATTCATTTTTGATTTGTCTTGCAGTGATTCACAAATTAAAAAAGGTTGTAGAGATGCTAAAATTAAAATCGTGATTATGGCTATTCGCATAAAACCTCCAATACTGGAAGTGGTATAACTTTTGGGAATAACTCAAATTATTTTTCAGATATAGAAAAATAATTCTCTATTTTCTCATAAATTTTTTTCTCAAATAATGTGATTTTTT
>MDTD01152982.1_pt1 | contig 26588 bp, 16 predicted proteins | sample 811221 | NCBI WGS metagenome assembly MDTD01 (sample SAMN05326646, study PRJNA326480) | marine metagenome | isolation source: seawater | place: Pacific Ocean: South West | collected 2011 | reverse complement strand
GATAGTCGCAGGCGACAACAAAAGCTCCGGCGCTCCAGCCTAACATTGCGGGCATGGCATATTCATTGCTGACTTCTATGCTACCGTCGACAACGTTATACTTCTCCCAAATATCACCAAATTTTTCATAGTTACGCAGGACTGTATCGACGTACTTCTGAGCTATTCTTCGAGCCTGTACATGGTAACCATAGCGCTCCAATGCGTCAATCGCAATCACCTGCAGCGGTGGCCAGCCGTTGGGATAATCCCATTGATAGTTGAATGTACTTTCGTGCGGCTCGCATGTCGCCAGTCCATAATCACATTCGAGCCGTTTTTCCGTCTCACGCACGCTGGATGCGGACTGGCCTGCGTCCGCCAGCCCGCACCAGAGCGGCATCAAAGAAGCCGCGGAAAAGACCGGTGAATGGCATTGTTTCAGGGCATCATAGTCCATAAAAATCCCGCGTTCGGAGTTCCAGCAATAGCGATTGATCAATTGCTTTCTGGATTCGGCTCTTTTTCTCCACTCTTCCGACTTCCGAGGAGACGATATGGATCTATAGTAATTTTCCAGTAGTTTTTCGTTTAAATACATCAGGGAGTTCAGGTCGATAGCGGCAAAATCCATGCAGCGACGCTCGAAACGCGGATTGAAGTCCCATCCTGACTCAGCTTCCGCGAGGGTATGCTCCCCATGCAGCCTGACCTCTTCAGAAGCGGCATCTGCGGTCATTCCGAGACGTCCAACGCAACAGTCCCGGTAAAAGCTTTGGATATCTTCCTCGCTGCCATGGTGTCCATAGTGAAGCAGGCCGCAATCAAGTTTGCGGGATGAATCCCAGAACATACATTCCTTCTCGAGGGCGGAAAAGGCCCGGTGCAGCCATGCGGGGTCGGCTGCATCCAGCATATTTTCAAGCAGAGCTCCAAAGAATGGCGGCTGGGAACGGTTCAGGTAATAAGTCCTGTTGCCATTCGGAATGAAACCGAACTCCTCTACTTCATAGATGAAGTTATCGCAACAGTTTTTCAGCAGAGTATCAAAGCCCTGGAGTTTCAGGCCCCGACAGGCAAAATAACTGTCCCAGTAATAAAACTCCTGGAATTCCTGTTTTGCGCACGGCACGATGAAAGGATGCGGCAAACCGAGCATTGACCCCTCATTACAATGTTGAACTCGCTCCGTCTCGGCCCAGCGGTTACGAATAATCTCTCTGAGCTTGTCACAGCTTAGTGAACAGCTTTTCATTATTTACAAATCCATACCTGATGTTTTAGCGTTTCTCAACCTTGCCGCAACGTACGGAAGCTTTGCGATACTCAAGTAGTCCAGCACTGAACACATCCCATGATTCCGGTTTGTTTCGACTCTGGTCCGCACCGAAAATGACAAGATCAGCCCCGTATCTCGGACAGTAGGTTTTACCCGGAACAAGATTAACAATACCGGCAAAACGGACAAACGCATCAGCATGGAAGCCGCTTTTCTTACTGCCCCAGAAATTCACCTTAAAAACGTTACTCAGGGTAAACAGTCCCCAGATGTTTGAATAAGCGTCAACTTCAACATCGTCAGGAGACAGTGAGGGCGAGAAATTAACCTTGGACCGCTTTACAGCAGGAGCAGCCACTGCGCCAAATATCAGTCCGCTTTTAGATTCCTTCCAGTAAGGAACTTTATCAAGTTTTTTCAATTTTAGTTCACCTTTATCGCCTCCCGCGTCAGGCAGCAGCTGTATAAAAGAGCCGCGCAAACGGAGAACATTTCGAATGCCGCTATTGCTAATTTTTAAAATTCTGACTGCAAAAGCCGGACTGCCCGGCCAAACACTCAAGCGACTCACAATGGTGAAATCAACCTTGTTATCCTTTTCCCCGGCAGTTCCGCTCGAGGCCAAGTCTATCTGGACAATATCTCCACAGACATTGATATTCAGGACCGATGTGCTATCGGCCCCCTTCCAGCTTTCCCGGTCAAATCCGACGGCCTGCCAGAGCATGGTCTGACAACCTCCCAGCAGTTTCTTTCCAAGGTATATCCGGTCAATAATCTTTCCACTGTCACGGTCCCGCTCCAGCCGGATAACTCCATTATCGATACAGAATGAGTCTTGCCCTTTCCGGTCAATTTTAACAGAAGATTTTTTAGCATTCGCCTTTTCCGGATAAACTTGAATGAAAGTTGATTTTTTTGCCGGCAATTCCGGCACCAGAAGCAGGGTCGGGTTCATTCCTCCGGCACACAAGTTTTTTCCGGTTGATGTTTCAGCGCGATAGAATCCCTTTCCGAACCCTGACGGCGTATCAGTAAAAAACGGCAGAGGATGGCTCAGTTTCTTCGGTGCGTTTAGTGTAACACTCCGGCGTTCAACGGCATCCCTGGGCCATGGCATAGCAGATGCGGCAGTCGATACGGCACCTTTCCGCTTCAGATCATACGCGCCCTTCCTGCCAAGATGAATCGCGGTCATGGCCGGATTAAGCTTGGCAAACATAGAGGTAATAGGAGCATACGGCTCATCTTTTTCGTTGACCAGGCCATAATTACAGTCCTCGCCGAATCCCTTGGCCGGTTCATCCACCCACATAAAAAAGTTACTGCCAGCCATATAGGGTAATTCAGCCATGGTATAATGCAGCAACTCGGCGGCCCGGGCACGTTCAGCCTGGGTGTCAACTCGCATGCCAGCGCCTTTTTTACAGGGCAAACCTGAATCGTATGAGGGGAATGACCACTCGGTAAGCATCATAGGTTTGTCGCGACCGAGGAGATTATGATAGGCGTTGAACAGCGTAACCGCTTCGCTGGTGTCGCCGGATTCAATATCGACGGCCGGATAATTATTGAACGATACCACATCACAATACTTGGCACAGGCCTCCCATACCCATGCCGGAGCGTTCCCGGCAAAACGTGAACCGAGGATGAGATGATTTTTATCAACCGCCCGTAATCCTGCAGTGGTACCTCGGAAATATCGTTCGGCCACCTCCCTGAGGAAAGCGATCTGCCCCTTTCTGGCTTTTTCAGTTTTCGGGGTAAGTTTCTTTAGTTTCAGGATATCGTTCCAATCTTTGATCTGCTCTTTCCAGGCTGCATTGAAACCGGCAACAGAGCCGTGATGCTTAGCCAAAATATCTTTCAGAGCTACTTTTGCACTGTGGTCCGGATCAAAAGCCATGGTGTCGTCAAAGATGCCGTATTCGCTCTTATTCCTACCGTACCACTGCAGCTCGTTATCCAGATAGTATCCGAAAAACCAGGTGTCGTCCGGTTTATATATTTTTGCGAGCTTGCGTCCGTACTTGAGGCACCCTTTCTCCCAGTCAGGATGGAACACATTAGGCATCTTTTTCCACTTTTGCTTGTCTTTCGGAAAACCCCGCAATGCCCGGCTGCCGATATTCGCGCAATGGCTGTACGGCAATCCTTTGTAGCGCAACTGAGGAGTATTACTGGTTCCCAGTGTATTTACACCCCATGATTTAAGCCTTCTGACCGTTTCATCCGACCATTTTTCGATGGAGCCATACTTCTTGAGAATATTTTTGTTGTAGGCCTTATTAAACCCCTTGCCGTTTACCCAATCAATTCCCGCACCGAAGAACATTTCTCCGTTTGGATCGACGAAAAACCATCGTCCGTTTACTTTCTCAGTACGAAAGAAGCCGGTGGCGCCGCCAGGGGCCTTGATCCCGCTGCCTTTTACCCTATAAGGGGGAATACTCTTCCCGGCGTTCGAGGTTAACGATAAAGCCAGCACTGAAACAGCCAGCAGTTTTGAAAATAAATTCATGTACTATTACTCCATATTCAATTAGTTATTTATTGTTTCCCGACTCAGAGTCCGGTAGTATTGTATGCCAGATTTTTTCCATGTGCTCGATATTTTATTGTATCTTCACAGGCTTGTGCAAACTGTAGATTCTCTATAATAATAAACCAGCGGAATAGCACTCCAACCATGGTCTGAGCGCATTGTATTATATGTTTCTTTATATTCCAGCGGAGAAAGTGGAGAAACATTGCCTCCTGCAAATCCGGCATTTATACGCTCTTTATGTTTTGCATGAGCCAGGTAACTGTTCGCAATGTCCGGCTGAATGACATATAACTGGTCCTTCTCACTGGGATAATAGCTATCAGCAAGAATTATAAATTTTGACGGATGTTTTATCTTTTTAATTGATACTCCGATGAAAGCGGCATCGATCTCCTGGGTAACTCTTGCTCTGCCAAAATAATTCCTGCGCCATCCGCCATAGATATTTCTCCCATCCTTTGCTTTTTGCGGATGGCTGGGGGCAGATGGACAAACAAGGGTAGACGAGGATCCTAGTTCTCCTGAATACAACAAGGTATTGGCCCATGATTTATTCGTTGCGGACAGAGGGGTTGATGCATTGAACGACGTCATAACGCCATTATAATTGTCCGCATACATATTCATCGACATTACATTTTGTTTCAGATTGCTAACGCACCTGATAGCTTTTGCTTTATCCCGTGCCTGATTCAATGCCGGCAAGAGCATTGATGCGAGAATTGCAATAATTGCAATCACAACAAGAAGCTCGATCAATGTAAACATTTGTTTTCTAATCATTGCTTTTAACTCCTTCTATTATTGATTAATTGATATTTACAAATAAACTTGAACGCCGGGCCGCCAATGCCCCCTTGAAAAGCACTGGCCCGGTATCTTTGTTTTCCAAACTGTCCCCCAGCTGTGAAATAATATATGAAGCACATTCCCGTCCCATTTCTTCACGTGGCTCAACAACTGTGCTCAGTCCAATCATCGCATGGGAACTTTCCGGTAAATCGCCAATCCCCATGACTGCAATATCACTGCGTCCAATCTCATTCAGAGCACTCATCACATGATAAGCAATAATATCATTAGTGACAGCGATTGCGGTTGGCGGGGTTGGCAGTTTCAGCAGTTCCAGAGTATTGGCGGCATCCTGCTCCGGACTCATATTACAAGTAACACGGCGGAAACCTTCGGGATAATCAAGTCCAAGCTCGGCAATACGCTGTTCAGCGCCGAGAAGTCTGCCACTGCTCTGGATGGATTTGTTATCGCTGGTAACTACTGCAATAAGTCGGTGTCCCTGCTCGGCAAGATGACTCACCTGAAGCCGTCCTGCGGCTACTGGATCGAGCATAAAGGCTTTTGCCGGGGCGTTGTCAACACTTTCTCCAATGAATGCGAAAGGAATTCGACGAAGTTCCGAAAGCTTGCGGTAGAATGCCGCTGAATCCTGAAGCGGCTGAATGATAAGGGCCTCTATCTGATTATCGAGAAAAGCATTAATTATTTTCTGTTCGCGAGAGGAATCAAAAAATGTTATGCCGATCATAGGCTGGTAATCTTCCTGAAACAGAAAATCATTAATGCCCAGCATAACCTGATTGGCCCAGGACGAATTGAGATCGTTGAAGACCACGCCCACCGCACGAGTACTGCGCTTACGGAGATTTTTTGCAACAAGATTTGCCCGGTAATTAAGCTTGCGAGCGACTTCCATAACCACTTTCTGGGTGCTCTCCGCTATCTTCATCTGATCGGCTTTGCCTGACAGAATATAAGACGCCGTAGCGGTCGCTACGCCGGCTTCTCTTGATACGTCTTTTAAAGTCACTGCCATTTGCTTTTCCTGTTTGATCGCTCCAACTGAATCGTTTCAGTCGATAGTTAATTATACCTCTTTAAGAGTTAAATGTCAATAGGTAAGAAAGAATTAATTTAATATTTCTCGCGCGTGAAAATTGAAAAGGGATTTAGTCTTACAAAAAGCATGGGGTGCGTTTAATATTACAAGAGAGAACCTTGCGGATAGTTGTTATTCTGTTATGACGGGACGGCCAGAGCTCCAGTCATCCCCCTCACCCGGAAAGGGTGCGTTTAGTTTGACAAAATAGATATGTACAATAAACCGAAACCAGCAAAGCCAAAACGAAGCTGTTGGTCGTCGTAAAAGCAAGTATAGTCGAGGGAAAGTAGTGCCAACGTCACGCATAGCGTGAAGCTTCCCTACTGTTTTAACGACAAAGACATGCATTACATGATTACATTGCCTCATCGACGGTTTATGCCGTAAATCATGATTCCCTCACGCTCGAAATCTCGGGAAGTTGAAAGATTTTCAATTTGAAGTATTTGCGATCCCGGAACCCGTATGCCTGTCTTATCAGAAAAATATACTGAAAAAATGCGGATCATTAACTAAAACCTCGTTTGCGGCTGAGGCATAATCGCAGATCATTGTTTTATATTCCTTCCCGTCAGAACAAAACGTCGCCTCATAGGCACAATTTACATTATCTGAAGTCACCGGCTGAAGACTACAGGAAAAACCATCAGACAAGGCAGGACCGAACATTTCAATTTCACTATTATCGATATACTTGCTGCGGGCCAGCAAAAGCGGACCATAGACCAGTGTAGCGCCCGGTTCCAACCTGTAACTGTCACGCATGATATCCTCGTTGGCCACCCAGCGCTTTTCATACCAGCCAGACTGATCTGCGGTTGGCGGGACATGATTCCGGACAACCAGTTTCCGTCCGAACTCCAGGCTTATATTAGTGCGGCCGGAAGACAAAATCATTTCAAACCAGTCACTGTCTCCGGTCATCGTTTCTCCGCCAATGACCAGCTTGCTTGATGTGGCCCACCCCGGAATACGCAGTTTCAATTTTACCGGACAGGTCAAAGTCGCGTCAAAAGCCAGATCAACCTTGCCGGATCTCAGATAATCTCCGGAAACAGTCAGACTGATGTCACCGGAATCGACCGCGATTGTTGTCTTGAAATCAGAGTACAGGTTGACATAGACAGCGTCATCATCGGCCATCACCATAGTGTCAGCCGCGTTGGTAAAGCCGCGCGGCACATTATTGACGCAACAGTGATTGTGCTTGAATTTGGCCTGTTCAAAAACGGTGTAATGATGACCATGGCTGCGTACTCCTCTGGCACCCCATTTGCCGTCGCGGAAAACCCCGGCCAGGAACGGATTGTAAAAGGCCAGCTCAAAGTCGTCCAGATAAGACTTGCGGCCGGTAAGCGAAAACAGGTCATGACACAGCCGCATCCAGTGAATTACGTCACAAGGCTCGGAAATAGCGTTCATTTGTGATGCACCGTGATTGAAAATATCGTTGAATCCAACGCTGAACAGGATGTTGAGCTCATGTTTTTTCACCAAAGCGTGGAAATCCTCCGCCGCCGCCAAAAGTTTATCCTCTCCGGTCACGCGGTACATCGACAACATACCTTCGACACAGGACATCATTTCATAGGCTTTGGCCCATTGTGGGACGTCCGGATACCATTCGTGGATCGGATTTCCGCTCAACGTGTTGCCGATCAAATTCGGAGCTTTGCCGTCTGCACGATCCAGGTCGTCGACAATTTCCTGAGCGAATTCCAGGTATTTATCACTCCCGGTCGCGTTATAGAGCAACACCATCGGTTTCAAAATAGAACAGCTTGGAAGTCCGGCGAAAGTACCGGTATCAGCCAAACGTATATTATTGTCCCGCAACTGACCGATCAGATGATCGGCCAGTCGCCGCGCCGCCTGCAGGATTGCCGCGTCATCGCTGATTCTCCAGGCTTCAAGCAGCCCCCACAGGGTATACTTACGGCACCAGATGTTCCAGTTCCAGTTGCATGGCCATCCCATGAGTGCTTTGGATTTTTCAGTGTCGGCGGCAAACATCATCAGCGAATCCTGATAGGTGCCAAGATAACCGTCGTCATCCTGATAGGTCATCAACTTCAGAGCAGCGCTATGAATAAACTCCTTCAACTCTTTGTTGCCTGAATAGTCACAGACCTGAGCGGCGCTGAGAATCCACTTGCCCCAGAACTCTCCCTGCCAGATTCCGATCACTCCTGAAGCGTCGTCCAATTTGTGCAGAAAGGCGTCTTCCGCCTCCTGATACACCACATTACGGCCATCATCTGAGTTTATCCTCTCAAGAATGAAGCGGTCCATCAGTTCTGCGACATATCCGGTAAAGCGTACAGAGGTGCTCTTGATCATCATAACATCGTCTTTTGTATAAAATTCCATCTATATATGTTTTTTCGTTAATTGATTGATATTACTTATGCTGTTGCTATATTATACAATTATATGAGTATTCAGACAACAATCAAATGTCTATAAAATATTTGATTTTGTCTAATTTAATTATTTATACCGGAGTTGATATGAGCATTGAAGAAAAAGACTTCATCAGCGGCTTTTCCGCTTCTCAAGAAGCAGTCCCAAGAGCCTGGACCCAGAGACTGATAGACTCTTATGCGCTATTACTGATAACAAAAGGCTCGTTCAATATATCGATCAACAGAAAAGTCTGTGAGACTAAAACCAAAGACCTGGTTCTGCTGCTACCCGGTTCCAGACACTCTTTTGACTCAGCTTCGGACTCGGAACTCTTATGGTTTCACTTTCTGCCCAGACCGCATGTAGCGCCAATGTTGAAATGGCCTGAAAATATCACAGGACTATCAAAAGTAAGTCTTGATGAAGCCGAATACACTGCGGTAAAGCGGGAGATGGAGGAAGCCCATGAATTGAAAAAGTATCATTTTACCGGTTGGTACATGCTGGCTGCGACCTTACTGGAAACCGCATTGGCCCGCGGCTACAGACATATCATGGATAGTGAGTCGAAAATTGATGAATCTATCCAGACCGCCCAGGAATTATTGTTAAAAAACAGAAACAGTATCGATCAAATTGCACAAAAATGCGGCATGTCCAGAGCGGCCTTGTACAGCAAATTCAAACAGACAACCGGATGTACTCCAAGACAGTACCGGGAAGTGGCGATAATGCGCCAAGCCGTACATTTGCTGGAAAATTCCACAATGAGCATTTCGCAAATTGCAGAGCAGGCCGGAATGCATGACGCGCTATATTTCTCAACCAGATTTAGAAAGTATTACGGAATGTCCCCGCGTCAATACCGAAACCGTCTCCAATCATTATAATCAAATTGCATTCCTAAAACAAACTTAGGGACATGGACTCCGGCCAAGCTCAATATCCAGCTCCGGACGATATGAAAAGGGCCTGCATCAGAAACAGAAAAACTTGGGGTTCAACTGTTTTTCCGATTGGATACGTTTTCTACGCTCTGCCTGTATGCTATTTCCGGTTGAATAATTATGCTTTCGACATCTTTTGCATCTGTCCGGTTCGTGAGACGCTCCATCAGTTCCACGGCATGGCGGACCATTACGTCACAATCCTGAACTACAGTAGTTATCGGAGGCCTGAACAATTTGACCGGACTATCATTACCGGCAAATGCTATGACCGAGAGATCTTCCGGAATCTTTAGTCCCTGTCGATCCATTCCGTGGACCATTACACTCAATACTGAATCACTGGAGATCAAAGCAGATTGCTTACCACTGTTTTTAGCGATTTTCTCTCCAAGCTCGATCAATGTATCAGTTGCGTTACTCTCTTCATAGAGATATTCAATTGCTTCCGTGCTAAACCTGTCGCAGCAATGTCTGTATGCCGCAAGTTTACGAAAGTCATCCAGATGCCCCGCAAAAGCAATTGATCGATGCCCATTATCAAGTAAAGTCTGAAATGCCTTTTCCATTCCCACATAATAATCTATCGACACACTTGATACCCCGGTAGCGGTCCCGTTAAGAAGGACGACAGGTATTTTCCGCTCTTCAATTATTTTTCTGCCGGCTTTATGATCATTTAGTATATGGGAACTAATGAACAGGCCGTCAACCATATCAATCAACCTGCTTAAGCATTCCATTTCATTATGATCCGCCCAATTGACCGGCATCATTACCAATTGATAGCCTTTGCTGTTTACGCTTTGCATCAGACAGTCAGCAAGCTCTGCAAAAAAAGGCAGCCGCAATCCGCCGCAGATAAACCCGAACAAACCCGTTTTTCCGGTTTTAAGAGCCGTCGCGGCAAAATCCTTCCGGTAATTCATTTCTTCCGCAATGTTCAGGATTTTAGTTCGGGTTGAAGGTGATACCCTGATTCCGGAAATATTATTTAATACGGCGGAAACCGCGCCTCTTGAGACATTGGCCCGTTCCGCAATTTGTTTCATGGTGACTCGCATTCCAGCCAGGCATCCTTTTATTTAAATGATAAAACGTGATACTTATTTTGATTAATTATACCATATATACCTCTTTTTGCAAGAAAAAAGTCTTGTTTTTGGAGAAATATCGTTGACAAATCAACTACCAGCTACTATAATAGCACTTGATATCACGAGTTATCAACATTAAAACACCAAAGGAGGTTTCTGTATGAGGATTCAAAAAGTTAACATTTTCACCCTGATCGAACTGCTCGTTGTGATTGCGATCATCGCAATCCTCGCATCAATGCTGCTGCCTGCTCTAAATAGTGCCAGAGACAAAGCAAAGTCGATAAAATGTGCATCCAATATGAAGCAGCTTTCTATGGCATGCATCAATTACGAACAGGATTACAATATGGGACCGGCGTACATGACGACTCCGGATTATCGTCGCTGGACAGCTTATATCGAACCATATCTTTATAATAACCGTAAAATTCAAAATTCTCAGTATCCTCAATTGATGGATGGCGGCAGTTGGGTGTATGGAGCCTATCGCTGTCCTGCCAGCACTCCGCATGGAACGGCTGCCTATCAGAAAAATAATAACTACGGGATTAATTACTATATTGCGAGTAATCAGGCTTATTCCGGCTGCGGAACCGGTTATACTTCCGCAAGATTCTGGAAGAAAATATCGCGTCCATCACAACGCTTCCTCTTATCCGACCTGCAGGATCAGAGCGAGTCTGCCAACGGAATGATCAACAGCAAAAGCATTATCGGCTTTCGCCACTCTAATACAAGCTGCAACGTCAGCTATATTGACGGGCATATCGCGTCTTCGAAGTACTTTGATATTCCAGAGGACAAGGTAAATAAATATTTCTGGGGATGCCGAATGGAGACCTGGTAAGAGGTTTGCCCCTAAATGCACGATCACCATTAATAAAATCCGGCATAAAATTGAGAAATATCAACTTAACTGAGACTGTTTCCAGACATGATAAAAAGAAATAAAACAAATCAGTTCGAAAATTCCAAATACTTTTTAATGAAGAGAAATTTATGTAAAAAGAATCTATTCCTGGCGCTAATATTGTTAATATTCCTGGCCTTCCCACTGTGCGGCAAGGAATCTGAGATTCCTGAGAAAATTCGCTACAGTGTCGGCAAATACCCGGAGCTGAGCGTAATTAAACCGGACTTGCGCTATCCAGTGGGAAGTTCATTTGGCGTTGACCAATACGGGAATTTTGTTGTCGGCGGTAAAATCCGCTGGCTGCTGGGGACGCAGCCGAGTAAAGATTACTGCTTCAGGGATGTGCTTCCCACTACCGGGTATCCTGATAAATTGAAATGGATATATGAAACGGTGTTGAACTACAATACCGCTCAACGGCTCGGATTTGACACCATTGCGCCCTTTACTTCAAGCAATTTTTTAAATAAAATCAAACCTGAATACAAAGTTCCTGGCTTTCACGGAGTGGAACCGGTAATCGCAACCAATCATATGCTGGGAGATTCAGGATTGCCATTGCTGGTGGACTTCACCGCCACCCCCGACAAGAAAGGCATACTGAATTCCAACCATAAAAAATGGGGGGATGTGCTTCCCGAAGAGGCTTTAAACAAGTTTCAAAAATCCGGTGTCAATCATTGGGTACCATACAACGTACTACATCCGGCGGCTCGCAAGGTTTATCGCACTTACCTGAAAGAGGGAGCGCTGGAGCTGACCCGGAAAAGCCCGGTCGTATGCTATGAACTGTTCAATGAACCGGGCTACGACGACCCGGGCTCATACAACCGGACTTTTTTTGCGGATTTTTTACAGCGCAAATACGGGACCGTGAAAAAAATGAATAAGGTTTACGGCAGCAAATATGCATCATTCAAATCTGCATCTGATTTCAAGTATAAAAATGAAAATCCGGGACTTGCGGTTGATTGGAGTAAATTTATGGAAGACTCATTTACTTCTCTATGCGAGTTCGGGCGTAATGCCATTTGGGAGCTGTATCCTAAAGCCCGGGTTAGCGTACAACCCTGTGGAAACCGCCACTACCGGCAGATTACTAAAAATCATGTAAACATCCTGCAAATAAACAACTTGATGAATGTAATCAGCCTACCCACCGGGGGCGGCATCGTTTTATCTGAAATGGAAGTCCCGTCTTCGAAAGTGCTGGATACTCCGGCTAATTCTCCCAATGTGGGCGAGGGATTTCTGCAACGCCAGGCATTTCTTGCCCTGGCGGACGGCAAACCGATCGTCAATGGAGAGCTTTATGTAGGAACAAGCGAGGACGAAATATGCCTGAGGGTCTGGCTGGATATGCTTCGTGGCTCGAATGCAACCTATGCGTTTTCCTGGGTTAAATATGCCTGGGCCTGGAAGCCGAAAAACCGGCAGGGCGGTATGAAGTATCATAAGTCATATCTCATGGTAAACCCCTATAACGAAGTTGAGCTTTGGGGGTTCATGCGGGCAAAACGGGAAATATTCCGCTTCGCTCCATGGTTTGTTCCCCGGCAGAACAGGCCTAAGTCAGAGCTGGCTATAATACTATCCTATCCGACAGAACGCCGGGCGGAAGCGGTGGGAAATCACATCAGAAACGAGGTTGCGTCATATGCATCTGCGTTGGCCTTCTCCCACATTAACGCGGACGCACTGTTTGAAGAACAGTTGGCAGCTGGTCGCGAGAAGCGCTATAAAGTGATTTTGGCGGCGGGGATCTCCAATGTATATAAGGATACTCCGCAACGTCTTTTAAAATTCGTCGAGGCGGGAGGAATTTTGATTATCGCACGTTCATTCATGCATAAAGATGAATACGGTCATCCTCTGACCTGGGGGAATAATGCCTTGAACTTCAAGATAAGGGAAAACAAAAATGCCGCAACCAGGAAAATAAATTTTAAGTTTCCTACCAGTGATATATTCACAGGGATCCCGAAGGGGCGTAATACGGTAGATATCACAGCCGGGGCGGATTGGCAGATACTGGCTTCCTGCGGCGGCACTCCGGCATTACTGAAGAAAAAAGCAGGCAAGGGGATTATTTATGTGATTACGCCGGAAATGCGCGATTACAGTATTGCATCACTCCTTATCCCGATATTGAAGCGACATGGTATCAGCCCCAAAATACAGGTATTGCGGGCAAAAGAAAAAGACCTGGCGGTAAATGTTGAGCTGCATTATGCCGAGCATAATGGAGTTACGCTTTGCTTCCTGGCCAACCATGACCTCTATCCCAAGCTGATTTTCTTGCGTTCTCCCCTGCTCTCTGCAGGTCAGGAAGTCGCTAATCTGTCCAATATGCAAAAGCTCCGCCATCAGAACGGAACAAGTGCTCCAATATGCCTTTCCGGCGGCGGATATGCCGTCATTGGCTTTGGAAAAGATGGAAGCCTGACTCCGCTTTTCGGAAAATTAAAAGAGCAGTCTGTCGCAGCGGAGCAGAAACAGTATAAAGCCGCGATGACAAACTATCAGAAAATGCTGCGACAGCGCCATGCAAATAAATTCCACTATTCTCCCAACCTTAGTAGAACCAGGACTATCGATCTGAGAAGTTTTTGCAATAGAGGATTCGGAGACGCCCGGGCCGGAGACGGCAAAGGGGGGTGGACCGATCAGGGCCCCGACAACTCGCTGCATGGAGTCCCCTGGGGTGTACATAATCTCATTGGCGTGCCGTGCGATCTGATCCGTTTTGATGAGAATAATAACAAAACCTGTATTGTCTTGAATTCCAAGTCGCAGAAAGGCAAACTGCCCACAGAGGTTCAAGATATTCCGGTCGGCGGCAAGGTGCGCGCCTTATATTTCTTCCATACTACCGCGTGGTCGAAGGAAAAGCTTGGCATGACCTACCGAATTCACTACGCATCTGGAAAAACAGTTGATGTACCGGTAATGATCGGCAAGGATGTTGATGACTGGTGGATATCCCATCACAAAAAGGTGGCCGAAAAGGTGGCGTGGAAGAATAACTTGAAGCGCGGCTTCTATTGCATGGAGTGGCTCAACCCGACCCCAGACGATGATGTCGTATCATTGGACATCGTATCGCCGAACAGTAAAGTTGTGCCCATTGTCATCGGCATCACCGCTGAAGAATATGTCCCGGAAAAGAGCGTTAAATGGTCCTCGCTTCGCGGCAGACCATTCAATAATGCAGGAGTTCGTTTTGACAAAAATCTTTGTGAAAGTTCGGTCAGTGCCGCAACAGGCGCATGGGCCGGCTTTGAATGTCGTGGAAAGACCAGCCTGCCTTTTGACAAGGATGGCGTTATCCGCTTCAAAATAAACGGGGGAAAAGACCGCTTCGGTACGCATAAAGGAAATCAACGGATTTTTCTACGACTTGTCGCAGGTAAATATAAAAAACGGACTGTTTCTGGCAAAATTAGAATAGAGGCATTCATTCCCGAAGGCAAAGTTGATTCATTACCTGATACCTGGCAGGAGGTGACGATTCCGCTAAACCGCTTTAAGAAAACGGAAAAACTAAAAGGAAAAATAGACGCTCTCTCGTTTCAATTCAACAATTGCGGGCATATCGCGGGAATTGCCATTAAAGATATTTCCGTGAGCATCCCATCAAAATAATAAAGGAAAAGCATGAATTCAGATTTACAAAAGATTGAATATTTTTTTCGCTTTTTTGATCACCCGGAACCGGGAATCAATGAACGGATCGAATCAGACATTAACCGGTATCGAAAAGGCTGGAGCAGAATCACCGTTACCTCGGATGGAAAACCGGTAAAAGGGGTCGAAATATCCTTGAAGCTGATCCGACACGATTTTGACTTCGGTTGTAACGCATTCAAGTTCCATGACTTTTTTGAAGCGGAGAAAAATGCCGCCTATGAAGAATATTTCAAGCGGGTTTTCAATTTGGCGGTGCTGCCGTTTTACTGGAATACCTATGAACCGGAGCCGGGAAAATACTGCATCAATGCGGAAGATCAGATAGTTGGAGAGCGCCGTCCTGCAACAGAGCCTTTACTGGAGTGGTGCGAAGCAAATAGAATCCGCCCCAAAGGACATGTTATTTTTATGGATATGTTCAACCCGTCATGGCTGCCTGATGACTGGCGGGAAATCATGCGTCACCTTGATCGCAGAACTCAGTTTCTTGGCGAGAAATATGGCCGCCGAATCGACATATGGGACGTAGTGAACGAGTCCTCTTTCAGTCAACCGAGAGCGGCGGACCAGGGAGTTCTGATGGAACCGGATTATGTCCACAAGATTTTCAAAATGGCGGAAAACTATTTTCCGGGGTCCACGGAATTCGTCTATAACGACGGAACCCTGCCCTCCTGGGTCGATTTTGCCGGCGGCTCATCTCCGATGTATCTGCTGCTTAAAGACCTGATCAACCGGGGCTGCAAGGTCGACTCTCTCGGCATGCAGTTCCACATGCGTCAACTCGCCGTTCCTCAACCGGAGAAAGCATACAGCAACTCCTGCAACATGGATTGCTTTTTCAATCCGGCACGCGCTCTTGAGACTATGGATTTTTACGGCAGACTTAACCTTCCCCTTCATGTTTCCGAAATTTCACTTCCAGTGTATCGGGATATTCCGGCTGAACTGGCCGCAGAGGTCCAGGCAAGAATGCTGCGAAATTACTATCGCATGTGGTTCAGTCAAAAGGATTGTGCGTCTATTGTTTACTGGAATCTCTGCGATAACACCGCATATGGCAAAGAAAATGATTTGCGTGCCGGGTTGGTCGACGCGGACTTCCAGGCAAAGCCATCCTATCAAATGTTGGACAAGCTGGTGAATAAGGAGTGGCACACTGATATATCTGCGATGACTGATGCAGACGGAGTTATGGACTGGAACGGATTCTATGGCAAATATGAACTTCGTATAAATGGAGAGAAATCAATTATCGACCTGACTCCCCGTGGAGTAAATCGTATCTTTATCCGTGACGGAATAGTTTCCGGAGCAGATAAATTCAGTGGCGATCTATTAGCCTGATGATAAACTTGTATAGTAAATTTGATTCTCTCAATAAAGTTTTTTTATGAAAATTATTCCTTACTCAAATGTTTCCGGATCAAGCGGCGGTATCGCCGTCCTGAAAGTTGAAAACTATCTTTACACCGCAGGCGGTGATACGCTCTGCGTTTACGATGTAAGCCGGGCGGCTAAGCCCAGGTTACTCCGCCGGATGTCCGGGTTCGGATTTGGCCGTCAGCTCGCAGCGGCAAACGGAAAACTGTACCTGACTGCCCGCAATTTTGGATTATGGATATTAAGCCTTGAAGATCCTGCTTCTCCGAAAAAAATCGGACGCTTCGACTCCATTGAACTGGCGACTGGAATCGCCGCCTCCGGTGATTTCGTCTTTGTCACCCACCGAATTTTCGGCATCGAGATCATCGATTGTTCAGATTCGCAGCGCCCGCGGCATTGCGCCATGATCCGTACAGATGAAGCGCAATCAGCCTGTTTTGATAGCGGCTTGCTTTATGTCGGAGACTGGGGCACGGGAAAACTGACTGTTATCGACGTCTCCAATCCGTACAAACCTGAGCTCCGCTCAAAATCCGATCTCGGCGGTTACGGCGACGGTGTCGCGGTTTCCGGCGACCACTGTTGTGTCGCTACCGGCCTCAATCGCAAAGGCAACAATGATTCAACGTCCTCGCTTCACGGAGACGGACACGGCCTGGAAGTTTTTCGTCTTTCAACCAGCGGCTCTCCGGAACATCTCGCACGCGTGGAATTCCCACTCCTGGAAGTCAAATCAAATGATTTCTGGAGTATCCGGATCGCTGGTAAAACCGCGTTTGTCGCGGACACGCATAACGGTGTTTTTCAAGTGGACCTTTCAAATCCCGAACAACCGGTTTGCGTCGGGCGCCTCGAACTGCCCGCCGTGTCCCGGTTTGATTCACGTGCAGACGGTCGAGTCATAATTTCCGTTCCGGATTGCGCCGGAGGCGTTGCAATCGGAGACGGAGTGCTTTATGTGGTTGGCGAGAAGACGGGGCTTCACATTGCAAAAATAGCGGAAGCCGATGCTTCTCGGATACCCCATGTCGCTCCGTATGAATTCCAGCCGGAGAAGCCGGATATCGATCAGGAGACAATTCCGGGGTTCAGTTCATATGACCTTGGCGGACAGGTTCGCCGGGTATCCGTTGATGAACAGCATAAACGCCTGTTTGCGGCCTGCTCACATGCCGGTATTAAAGTACTGAAAGTGACGAAATCGGGGATCAACGTAATTGCCGAAAAGCCGGTCAGATGCTCTTATGACGTTCTTTATCGCAACGGAAAACTTTATTCCGCGGAAGGCATGAACGGGCTTGCTGTCTATGAAGTGGAAGATGATTCTCTGCGGGAAATCGGTCGTTTCAAACGTCGCCGGATGATCTTTCAGCTAGTCAACCTTTCCGGAAACGGTAAGTTCGCGATCTGCGGCAGCCGCGACGGATTACTGCGGTTTCTCGATGTTTCAGATCCGGACAATATCCGCATGGCACGACGTCATCTCCATGGCGGACAGCTCTATGGCGACACGATGCCGGAACGGGACCACAATAACATTATGCCCATTATATGGCCCTACGCCGGAATCGCGTGGTATGATTTTTCCGGCGACAAGCCGCAACTTGTATACGATGATCGCACCGACCGTCCGGGAGGACAGAGGGAAGGAATCACCTGGTGGAACGGATGCTTTTTAATGAGTACTCTGAAAAATACGTTTCGTCTTTTGAATCCTGCAAACTGCGGCCGGACCTGGACAGAAATACTGAACGGTTGCTCAGGAGTGCCTTCGACAGACGGAGACATCGTGGCCTTTTCCAACCGTCGCGAAGGCGATGTGCGGGTCTACAAAATGACAGAATCAAGTGCAGAACTGATAGCTGGTCGTTCTATTATAGGGCTTGAAGGCACTCCGGACCGCGTGGTATTTTTCCATGGACGCATGATAATCCCGTGCGGATATCAGGGACTGCTGATTGAAAAATAATCTTCTGTACCTATAGTATAAAGATATTTCTCAATTAAAAGGTCCGGAGTCTTTATTATGCCTGAGACATTTCCAGATTCCGCACGTAACGAGCTTATAGTAAATATCGAAAACAGCTTCTTTAACGCGTCTGACACGGTATGCCTCGATCGGCTGCGCCTTGCAACCGAGGGTTACAGACAATGGGCCGACAAACCTGTTGCCATAAAACGCGCCCAGACATTCCGGCATATCCTGCGCAGCATGCAGCTTGACTTAGAAAGCAAGGCGGCCAGGAGTTGCAGTTCAATGTGTTTGATTCAATTAAACTGGAGGATGCCCAAAAGCACCCTGAACACCATCGTGATCTGGTCGTCAGGATTGCCGGACTCAACGCGAGATTTATCGAACTCAGCGCCAACGAACAAGCGGAAATTATCAGCCGCGCAAAATATGCCCCCGGAAGTAACCAAGCAGGTATTTAAACCTTAATAGTGAAGTTCTCATTCACCTACAAGTTAGACATACTTTCATTCAGATAAATCACTGTTGCGGCGGTATTCTCTTGGAGAAACGCCAAATTTCCGTGAAAACATCTTACTGAAATAGTTACTATCCGAAAATCCAGACTGCAAGCTGATTTCTGTAATATTCATAGTATGATCGTTCTGCAGTAATTCAGCGGCTCGTTGCAGTTTTCTGTTTATTAAATATGCGGTTGGAGTCATTTGCATCGTTGTCACAAACAATCGTTCAAGGGTCCGCAAGGATAAATTGAATTGTTTCGCTATATCATGCGGAGTTAAAGATTTATTCTCATTTCTGGAGATGAAATGAAGAATGCTACCGATACGGAAAAGTGATTTATTTGATTGTTTTTTCCCGGTCACTGCTCTGCTTAACATTAAAACCAGACGCATAAAGTTTATCTGCATGGCAAATATCCAGCCCGGACGCATCAACTGTTGTTCGTGCTCCAAATCATAAATAATTTCCTCCGCCATCTCCATCTGTACTCGGCTGAGCGCCAGATTATTACTAAACCTGTAGTCATCCGGAATATCGTCCGGAATGTCAAAAAGGGCGTTAAAACCAGGGTTTTCAGCCAAGTCGAATATATTAAAATCAAATCGTTCTGGAAGATAAATAATATTAACTATTTCCAGTTGTTTCAGCTCGATATAGCCGTGCCCAAAGCCTGGTTTCACCAGAAATATATCACACGGTCTTAATGGATACTTGCCTTCCTCTGTAATATGGAACCCGGTTCCGGAACGGACCAGTACGAGCTCGTAGAAATCGTGTTCGTGAATGACCTCATCACCATTTTTATAAGATAACGGGATAATACTTATTCCAGGACCACTGGCGGTCATATGGTCTGACGCCAGCAAATGCTGTTGAATTCGCTCCCGGCAAACAAAACTATCAGCAACTGTAATTTTTTGACTATTTATCGACATAATGACGATAAAATACTATATTTTGTCGTTATTGTCAAGGTTTTATTGATTAAATTAACTATAATACTATATATAATCATTGAAATTTGATAAAACATACGGGTCTTAAAGCAAAATCCATATAGGAGAAAGAAAATGAAAAAAATGTTCAAGAATCAGATTTTCACACTCATAGAACTCCTGGTAGTGATTGCAATCATCGCGATATTGGCAAGTATGTTGCTTCCTTCCTTAAACATGGCACGTGATAAAGCAAAAGCAATCAAGTGTGTCGGCAACATGAAGCAACTGGGACAGAGTGCCGTTATGTACCTGGACAGTTACAATCAGGAAATGCTGATGTATGATAATGTATCTCTTACGAAATGGTATGCACAGTTGGCCAGAGCCGGCTATTTGAGTGAGCCTACCAGTGCTAACTCAAGAAGACTAGAAAATCTTATTTGTTGTCCGAGTATCCCTTCAAAGGTGTCGACTGGTTATTTTTATTATGGGACAATGACAGGTCCATATGGATCTATTATACCACACAGGGATTATTACGATAATATATTTTATTTGGATGCGAATGGTAACAAATTACTGAATCACAGCGTTTATACAGTTCTTTCTACTAAGAAGAAAATCAGCTCCGCATCAAGTGTTATTGTTTTTGCAGACAGCTATCACCTGACTTACAAAAAAGGAACAACTCTAATGTATACCACCCAGTCAACCACCGCCGGATTCAGCGTCATGCAGCATCGCGGTCGTGGTGCATGCGCCTTTTTGGATGGCAGTGCAGGATTGATATCAAAAGAAGAATATTGCAATGATAAAACTCCAAAGATGGTTAATACAGCATTTACAGGCCTTAATGTAATTGATAAGAATGGCTCAGCCCGCCAATATGATGTTTCATTATGATCAGAACAAAATAATAATACAACCATCTTCATAAGAACATCAATTCTATCTTATATCATAGCTAATCCACTATATAATAAAAGGAGACTCCATATTGATAGTAAGCAATATTACCCCGCATCACATTGTATGTAAATGGAAAAAGCAGTTAATTCCAGCCATCTGCCTCTTCCTGTGTTCCAGCATTAGTGTCCAGGGTGAAAATGTCCAGTTAACTGCGGCTAACGGCAAGATCAAAATCGATGACTGGCAGGCCCGGTTAACAGTAGTTGATGCAAATGGCTTCTCGCATTATCCGTCCTCCAAGTCATCCTTCAAGTTACAGAAAGAAGGTCCGGGCAAGGGTGGTGCTAAGTCTGTCTGTTACAATCTTGCTTTAGCAAACGAACCTAAAGGAAGTTTATCGCTGTCTCTTATCCCCCAAAAAGATGGTGTCGGATTAAAAGGCACGGCAGACTTTCAAGGTCCGGCTAAAATAAATCTTATCTGCTTTGAAAGCTGGTTGCCCGGCTATGTATATGATCGAGTTTCCTTTGAAGTGGACGGAAAACAAATAGACTTTCCTGACTCATTTCAGAAAAGCCTGATGTTTTCAGAAAGAGTAAAACGGCTGCGCTTTCCAACTGCGAACGGGGAGATTCTGATTGAGGGGGATTTTCAATTACTTATATATGATACGCGCCAGTGGCGATCCGCATTTCGTATTAAAATAGGATTCCCGGCAACCGGGAATAAGCAAAATATGAATATTAACTTAAAAATGCGTTTTGGCAAGGCCGGGGACTGGGGGCCGGCGCTGGGAAGTGTCAAGCAGATTCCTTACGTCGCAAAAGCAGGTAAAGACTGGAAACCGTTCACCTATCATCGCAGTGTTATACACAAAAGCGCGTTGGATTTTTCCGGAAACCTTGATGCACCGGCGGGAAAATACGGTTATGTAATCTCCAAAGCTGATGGTCATTTTGTTTTTGCCAAGCGCCAGGATATCCCGGCAAGGTTCTATGGTGTCAATTTTGTCGACAACTCCCAGATTCCCACTAAAAAACAGGCGAAAATACTTGCCGACAGTATTGCTTCTATAGGGTTCAATGCTATACGCATTCACCATCATGATAATATTATCTACGATAAAACAGGAAAAGAACCTTCAAGAATCAATAAAGAACGCATGGACCGGCTGGATTACTTTATCTCATGTATGAAGAAAAAAGGCATTTATTACACTACTGATATATTTGTTTCGCGTAGAAATATTCCGGCAACGGAACTTCCTAAGCTTGGCGGAATAAAATCCGGAAATGAATATAAAGCGCTCTTTTACATAGACGAGAGCGTATTTGATAATTGGAAGGCCTGGGCAAAAGCGTTCCTGTGCCACGTTAATCCTTATACAGGAATTGCACTTAAAGATGATCCTGCATTGGTGACCCTTTCTCTGGTCAATGAAGGCAATCCTTTTCGCAAGGTTTCAGCTTCCGCGCGCTCCAGAAAAATGTACTCACAGAAGTATATAATATGGAAAATGAGTAATCCGGGACAGAGTTTTGAGCATTTTCTGTCTTATCTCGCCATTAAACGCTATAAAGAAATGAAAAAGTTCATACGTGGCCTGGGCTGTAAAACCTTACTGACAGATCAGAACCATGAATACCAGATATATCTTTCAGGGGACCGTACTCAATATGACTTTGTCGATAATCACGTCTATTGGGATATTCCATACTTTCCTAAACGTAACTGGCGTTTACCTGCCTGCCCCAGTCAGATTAATGCCCTGGGTGTCCGTGCCGGCATTCCGCAAATATTTCCGACAAGATTATTCGGCAAAGGCTTCACCATTACCGAGTTCAACTATACAAACCCCAACATATACCGGTCCGCAGGCGCAATGATGATATCATCCTATGCCGCGTTCCAGAATTGGGACGGTTTGTTTGTGTTTGCCTACTCTCACAGTATCAACGCGGCGATGAATCCGCATGAAGTTGGTGCCGTCAGCGGTTATCTGGATATCGCAACGGATCCGGTCAAAGCCTTTTCTCAGAGAATTGGCGCAAAAATATTTCTATCAGGGGGAATAAATCCCGGCAAAAACGCTTTTGCTGCAATCGTAACCGAACCATTAAAACAGGGAGCAAAAGCAAACTACCCTGATCCATTTATCGATTTGGGTTTCCTCGCCAGAATAGGTTCGATTACAAAGCTTCCGGCTCCAAAATATATAAATGCGCTTGTTGATATCGGAAATGGGACCGGCAATCAAGAGAATATCCCGGTTATCAAAAGCTCTGACGATCTGGTTCAGAATATAATTTCAAAGAGTCTGATTCCAGCCAAATGCTATGATGCATCCGAGAAGAGATTCACGACTCCCAGTAATCAGTTGGAATTAAATCGTAAACAACAGACCTTACGGGTCTGTACTCCTAATATTGAAGCTTTTGCGCTGGGCAAAGATCAGCAACTTGCGGGAAAATACCTCAAGGTTAAAAATAACGGCAGGTTTTCGGTTTTCGCATTGATACCAATAGGCACACCAGAACTGAAAAATACCGACAGAATGACATTAATACACCTTGTCAATACTCAGGCGACAGGGATGAAATTCAGCAGCGACCGTTTTGGAAAACTTGAATCATGGGGAAAGCTGCCATTCCTGGCACAACGCGGGACGGCTCTTGTTTCGTTGAAAATACCTGCGGGTAATTGGGATGTTTACGCTTTAAATACAGCCGGGAAAAGAATCTCGAAACTTCCGGTCAAAATGAACAGATCTGGTTTTCTGGAGTTAAAACTCGACAATACGCGTTGGAAAGAAGCTGTCTTTGCATACGAATTAAATAAAAAAACAAAGGATAACTAATGAAAACATTGCAAAGTATAATGATTGCCACACTTATATCAGCCGGTATTACATGTACGGCTGATAAAGCCAGAATGGACATTAGCTCTAACACAGTAAAGCTGAAACCGGTAAAAGGTCCGACTGGAGGATTAATCGACAATCCGGGCTGGGCCGGAAAAAACAAAGACAAATTGATCATTTCACAAAGTGCTCCCCTTAAAGGCAAAGTTTGGGAAGACTATGAAATATCCTTCATCCCCGATTCAGACGGCCATATACTTATAAGCCTGAAAGGTGAATGGAAAAAAGATAAGTCAAAAAAAATTGTTCCAGTCTGGGTTTACTGGGATGACATAGTAGTGGAAGGTGCCAGTATTTATAACGGGACTTTTGATAAAACCGATGGCAAAAACAAAGCCGCGGGTTGGAATGTAAACAAAGAGAACTGCATCACGAAAGATGGCAAAAAATACATCAAAGCGTGGCACAATGCACCCTGCAGTCAGGTCATCAAAGTTAAAAAAGGACAGAAGGTTACTATCTGGGCAAAAGTAAAAGCTGCAAAGTAATCGGTCAAGGCACAGAAAACATGTTATCCGATAAATTCAAGTTAAAAGTCAATGACAAGCCTCTGAAACTCCATGAAGCCAGAGTTTCAGCGTATCCATTCAACCGGGTATGGCCCGGTTACCAAAGATCCATCGAACAGACCGAGACCGCCTGGTTTGCCAGTTGCGATTTTGATAATACTGCAACGTTTGAAATTGAGGTAATGGGCGAACCAGTCAAAACGGTTGAATTGCGCCCTTTTGAGTTTGGCATAGACTATACGGTTGCCGGTAATAAAATACTTTTTACTCTCAGTGAACCACGCCATTTCACGGTTGAAGTAAACGGATGTCATCGTGCATTACATATCTTTACCCAACGTCCCCTGACTTATATCCGTAAAGAAAACGATCTTTATTTCGGACCGGGAGAACACTATCCCGGCATCATTATCCCCAAATCCGGACAGACGGTTTATATTGATGAAAACGCTGTAGTTTATGGCGCGATCTTCATCAATCATGCCAGCGACGTCAAAATTACCGGACGCGGAATATTGGACTCTTCGCATTTAAAAAGAGGGGAAGAGGCCACCCCGTCGCAACCGGGAGGCGAGCTTGCGGCAAAACTTTACGAGCTGGGATTCAGCAACAAAGATATGAGGTATTCAGGCAGCCTTGTCGCAATTGGGGCTAAAAACCTCATCGTGGAAGGTATAATCTTTCGTGATTCCATGTTTTGGACTATCATAACCCGTAACGGCTGCCGCGATGTCCTGATTGATAATATCAAGATCATTGGTCAATGGCGTTATAATTCAGATGGAATTGATATTTGTTGCGGAGAAAACATTTCCGTTCGCAACTGTTTCATCCGAACCTTTGACGACTGTCTGGTTGTACGTGGCGCTTACCTTGAAGGCGAAGACGGCATGAAAGTTGCCAATGTACTGGTCGAAGACTGCGTTATGTGGTGCGACTGGGGCAAAAGCCTTGAAATATGGACCGGTGATAAACCTGCACGGATTGAGAATGTCGCTTTTGTTAATAATTACCTTATTCACCTTGCCAGCATAGCCATTGATATTACTACTTACTATGGAAGTAGTAATACTTATGTCGGAAATATCCATTATGAAAACATTTTCATAGACAGTGATACGAACTGCCTGTTACCATCCATCCAGCGTTCAGATGACCAGGAGTATCAATGTAACAACCGGAATTTTCAGCCGGAACTGATTCGGATCGAATGCGGAAAACTGGGAAAAAACACCGGTAACCAGGGAATACTCTCCGCAACGGATCATAGCGAGTTTCACTTGACTTATGCAAATATTATTTTCAACAATATCAGAGTTAACGACAAGCTAAACCGTCAACTTGCAATTGTAATAGACAATCATGAAAAGCCATTGAAAATAGCAAATATTATATTACATGACGTTCGTTCTGATAATCTGGCTGTAGCACAGGAAGTAAGTAATTTTTCAATAAATTAATAATACTTGATTATAAGGAACCAAAGAATGTTATTTAATAAAGATTATTATCCCGTTCAACGGGTCATATTGGAAGAAGAATGCAGCAATGCAGCAATACTTGTGGGCAATTTATCCGTACAAGTTTCTTTCAATAGTAAAAATGAATATTTAACTATTGAAAAAGGCGGCATGATTCTGCTTGACTTCGGTCGGGAGCTTGCAGGCGGCATCGGCATAGTCAGCCAGGATCGTGGAAAAATCCGGCTGCGTTTCGGAGAATCCGTGAGTGAAGCGATGGGAACGCCTAATCAGGATCATGCCATCCATGATGCGGAACTAATGCTGCCGTTCTGGGCATTCTATGAGTTTGGCAGTACCGGTTTCCGCTTTGCGCGCATCGATGCGCTTGATGAAGACATACAAATACAGAATATCGTGGCAATCGAGTCATTACCGGTCGCGCCTGAATCCGCACTGTTCCACTGCGACGACGAAAAACTCAATCATATCTGGCAAGTGGCCCGTCGCACAGTGCGGCTCTGCATGGGAAATTATATCTTTGACGGCGTCAAACGTGACCGCCTGGTTTGGGTCGGTGATCTATATCCGGAAATTCGCAGTATTATGGCGGCCTACGGAGATCATCCTTTAATCCGGAACAGTCTTGATTATGTACGTGATGATACTCCGGAAGATAGCTTTATGAATAACATATCCACCTACTCTTTATGGTGGGTAATCTGTCATCATGCCTATTGGACAAAATTTCGCCATATTGATTACCTGGCGGAGCAGCATTCGTATCTCCGGAATATGCTCTTGAGATTTTCTGAGTTCGTATTATCTGACGGTTCTGAAAACATTCCGGAACGTCGTTTTCTGGATTGGCCCAACAATGACAATCAACATGCAAAACACGCCGGACTTCAGGGCTTATTGGCCTGGACGTTTCAATGTGGGGCCGAGCTTGCAGGTGAGTTGAAGGACACTGCCTTGGCATGCTTGTGTGAACAAAATGTTCAGCTCATGAAAAAACATATCCCTGATTGCGGAGGCTCCAAAACCGCAGCCGCGCTACAAATCCTTGGGGGGATAGCCGATAAGCGAGAGGAGTTACTGTCCCAACCGCTGTCCGGGATCAGTACATTCGGCTCCGCGTTTATCCTGGCGGCATTTCAGAAACTTGGACTGACCGCCCCCGCGTTAAACATCGTCCGAAACTATTACGGAGCGATGGTTGACCGGG
>MDTD01054858.1_pt1 | contig 26590 bp, 21 predicted proteins | sample 811221 | NCBI WGS metagenome assembly MDTD01 (sample SAMN05326646, study PRJNA326480) | marine metagenome | isolation source: seawater | place: Pacific Ocean: South West | collected 2011 | reverse complement strand
GGCCGGTCGGCGGCGATGGCGCGGAAGATCGGAAAGGTGATCGAATGGTCGCCGCCGGCGGTGAGCGGCACCGCCCCCGCCGCGTGCAGGCGCTGGTAATAGGCGGTGATGTCGTCCATCACCATGTCGACCTCGAACACCCGGTCGAGCGGTACGTCCCCCACATCGGCGACCCGGCACAGTTCGTAGGGGTTCACCCGCGTCACATGATGGATCGAGCGCATCAGGCTGGACGAATTGCGGATCTCCCGCGGCCCATGCCGGGCCCCCGGCCGGTTGGTCGTGCCGCCGTCGAACGGGATGCCTACCAGGGCGATGTCGACGCCCTCGAAGCTCGGGACATAGGGCGTCCGCATGAAGGTCGGGATGCCGGTATAGCGGGGACCCAGCTTCGGGTCGCGGCCGGCGGTGGGGTGGTCGTTCACGCGGTCTCTCCTTGCGGACGGTTTTCGTTTCCCGAATCATGCATGCTTCATGCCGTTGAAAATGCGGCAGGGTCATCCTGCCGCCTGCGACGATACTGCCGTCAGCCTTGCCTTCAGGATGGGCGATGACGGTCGCCGCGACCGGAATGGGAGGCGCGCCAACTTCAGTGGGCGCCCTCAGAGGCGGTCGACGCGACATTCCCACGCCCGAGCGTTCACCTGATGATTTGAGGACGCATGCCAGGAGAGGGCTATCGTTCGTAGCCGAGCGACGTGCAGAAGCTTCCGACCGCCGCCCAGATCGCTTCTTCCGTTTCGGTCGTCAGGCACTCGCGCCATGCCGATACGGACGCCGCATCGATCGGTCGCATACGATCCGTGTTGCCGGGACCGTATCCTTGCAGGAGGCGGTCATGGGTCAGGCACGCTTCGTCGAACGGCAAGCTCAGAGCCTCAAGCGTGCGCCTGACGGTCGTCGCTGGCTCCGAAACGAGATCCTCGTATTTCACGATGTGTGCAGGGAGCCCCGCGCGCTCGAATCTGTCGACCAATGACATTTTGATCTTGGCGACCAGTGCCATCTTTACGGCTTCGTCGGTTCCGTCGCTGATGAGCATTTCCCATTCTTCGGGAAAGTCGCGCGGTATGAAGCCGGTCTTCCGAAAGAAGCGGATCTGGTTGTCGACGAAGGGAACGTTCGAAAGACGCTGCATGGAAGCGACGACGGCGCGCGGGTCGCGCTGCATATAGACGACGCGTGCGCCCGGCAGGCAGCGTGCTATCTCGACATGGCTCCATGTCAGGTTCGGCGCTTGAAGGACGAGCGACCTCACGTCGCTCTGCGAGCGCCTCTCGGTGCTGCGATATTTTCCCATCGCACGCGCGCAGAGTACCGCGATGAGATCGTTCCGGGTTCGGTCGTCCGAGGCGTTGAAAATCGCCTCCATGCTCGCATAGAGGCGGTCCTTCTCATCAGCCAGCAGGGCGGACGGGTGCGCGCCGAGAATCTGACCCATGAGCGTCGTGCCGCTGCGCTGGCAACCGACGACGAACACGAATCTCGGAGCAGCCCTACGCGGGTCATCTCGCGCCAAAGCAGACAAATCGCCAAACTCCCTCTGAGTACGGTGCCTTACTTCGGCCGCACGCGCCGGACCTTCGCCTTAGTTCTTGCCATCCTCACCAAGGGGTTCGTACAGCTGGCGGTAGTGCTCTATGACTTCGAGATCGGCCTGGGAAAGGCGGCTCCTCCACTTGTCGCGTCTGCCGGCATCGATCGGGCTATGCGGGTCCGATTTGCCGGGGCGCATGACGTCCGCAATCACCTTGGGATGATTCAATACCGACGCGTTCCAAGGAAGGTCCAGGAAAGCGAGCATGCGGCGCAACGCGCGAGGCGACTCACCAGTCAACGCGTCGTAGTCGACCCGCAACAGGCGCGAGGCATAGCGCGCTTCGGCCCGGAGGCGCTGCTCGCGCTTGACCAGCCAGCATAGCGTCGCGAACGCCGCTGCCCTCGATCGTTCGTCTTCCAATGCGCTTGCCCGGTCGAGCAGCTCTCTCGCTTTCTCGTCGTCGGTTCTGGCGATATGTTTTCCTATCTCTCTCGGAGCGTAGATCGCAGCCCAGGATGTTCCTGCGCCGCCCAGATCCAGCATTGAGGACACGGTTTGCCGGATCTCCCGCTCAACCCACACTATGCGGATCAGGGAGAAGGCGTGCACCACATCCTCCAAGCGATGCGAATCACGCGGAGCCTTGTAGCCGGTCATGCGTCGGCCATCCGCAACGGCGTGGTCCGAGACCGCTCTCAGATCGAGTTCGCGGGTGACGGCGCCCTGAACGTGAAACCGCGCATCGTTCTCCTCGATCATCTCGATCTCGGGATGCGCTTCGAGCGTCATTGCCGCGAGCGTGGTGCCGCTTCTCTGACAGCCGGTGATCAGAAATTTTTCGCGACCTCCGTCTGCTGAGAGCGGGTCAGCCATGAAAACGGTTCTCTTTGTCGTAGGCCCGGCGCTCGGCCATGTCGGACGGAGCGTCGTTATCGCACGGGCGTTGCGCGGCGCGAACCCGGGCCTGCGCATTGTTTTCGCGTATGTCACGCCCGGCCGCGGCGACCGGCTGCTTCCGTCGGAGTTCGAGGCTGTGCCGGTTCCCTATCGGAGACGCGGCGACGAAGGATTCGCCGACGGGCTCGAGCAGATTATTCATGACCTGCGTCCTGACCTGATCGCCTTGGATCTGACCCCGCTTCCTTGGCTCTGTCTGGCGCGCCTTGGCGGAATTCCCAGAGCGTACATCACCAACTTCTTCCTCACGTCGCTCGTCGATGTGGAAACTGTGCAGGTTCGCGCCCTTCGCAAGAACGGAGCCGACTGGAATCGCCGCCGCCGCGACCGCGGCCTGCCGGAACTTCACGACGCCAAGACGCTCTACGATGCCGACGTCGTCCTGCTGTGCGATCCGGAGGCGCTCCTGCCTTCCGGCATCGACAGACCGCATACGCATCACACCGTCGGCCCATGCATATGGCAGCCCACCGGCGCCCTGCCGCCCGCCTTGAAGCCGTTCAGCCGCCTTCTACTCGTGGCGCTCGGGTCCACAGGCCGGCGCCTGCTCCCACCCGAAAGCCTCCGCTCACTCCGTGAGACGCTCCACTGCGACGCGATCGTCCGGATTTCAGACGAGCCGTCAGCGCAGGAACCCGTCTCCGGCGCATTTGCGTTTTCCGGTGTTCCCCTCACGCCGATCCTCAGCAGAAGCGCTCTCGCAGTGACGCAGGGTGGTGCCGGCTCTACCTACGCTGCGCTTATGGGAGAGGCACCGGTGGCGGTCTGGCCGAGTCGTCGAAACCACGAAATCATGGCTGAGGTGCTCACTGCTGCGGGCATGGGCGCAGCGCTGGAGGACCTCATGTCGCTAGAGCCGGTGGAGACCCGCAGGACCGTCGTAGACATGAAGCGCCGGATCGCTGCCGCGCCTACGGAAGCGAGCGGCCCCGCGAGGGCCGCTGGAATCCTGCTATCGATGTTGTGACTGGGCTCGCCGACGGCCGCGTTTGGACGGACGGGAGGTCACACCCGCTACGGGTCGAGATGCGGGTGTGCGTCCAGCGCGCGGAACAGACGCGAAACCGTCTCGCTGGCGTATCGGCAGTCCTCCGGGTCCAACTGAAATTGGTCCATGTCCTGGAATCGCCCGATCGTCGCCGGCGCTCGAACGGTTCGCGCGGCGATGTCGGCGGCCCCCTCCCGCGTCACAGTAACGCCGCAGAATTCCGCGATCGCCAGAATCTGTCGCGCCGGGTGCTCACACAGGCATTCGAAACCTACCTCCAAAATCGGTAGTGCCCCATCGTCCTTCAGTCGACGAATGCGTTCGTTTGCGAGCCTCCAATACCGCAGCGCGCCGGCTGGAGCGGAGGGATCGAGACCGTCCATTCCGAAGACCGCTTCGGCCCAGAACTTGACCTGGTTCTGGTTGGCGCTGAAGGCCATGTCTCGCCCGTCCCGGATTACGTGGATGTAGCGGAGACCCGGGATGCTCTCCGCGAGGCGATCGAGGAGAATATGCGTGTTCGGCTCTTTCCAAGCCCAGGATTCGTGCTGTTTCCCTTCGAGCAGAGACTTGCGAAGTGACTTCGCTCGCGTCGCACGCCACTCAGGCTTGAATTCCTCCCGGTCTTCTCCGGCAATCTGTTCAAGCAGTTCGTGCGCTTCGGGATCAGTGCACCCTGTCCCGGACATCGCGGCGACGAATATATCGGCCAGCCGCGCGATCTCCGCTGTCGACGCGCCTGCAAGGCTGCGCCTCCTGAACAGAAGCGTGTACCAAAGATTGTCGTACCGCTTGTTGAGATCATTCCCCAGAAAGAAGCCGCATTCCTTGAGAACGCTTGCGACGACCCGGGTTCCACTGCCGCCAACGCCTCCTATCGCAATCGGACCCGGCGCCCCGTCGGTCGCCTGCGCGCCGATCAAGAGGTCTCTCCCGACCTGCGCAAGCCTTCACGAATGCTGCGCCTTTCCCGCATGCTTTCGGGAAGAATCTCGCGTGCGTAGGGGCCGAGCTTGTCCACTTTGTTCTGCAGGCCCTTGGGATCCTGAAACAGGAGGCCATAGTCGGGATCGTCAGGCATTTCGCTGCGCCCGTAGGTCCTCCAGTTCCCTCCGTCAACGGCGGCGTCATAACCGTCGCGCTGAAAACGCGCCAGCAGTCGCGCCCGCAACCGATTCGCCTCCGGTTCGGCAGCGTGATCGCCGATCAGGTTCCGTGATTCACCCGCTTCACTGTCGAGGTCATAGAGCCATTCCTTCTCGTCTGCGGCGGAATACGCATATTTCCACCGCCCGTCGGCGATCATGTAGACTCCCAGTTCCTTTTCAGAGAATTGACTGTAGACGAACCTCTCTCCAGCCGATCCCAGCTGCATCAGGTCGTCGCCCTCGACATGCCGGTCGGCTGCCGCGCTGCCGGCCATCGACAGGAATGTGGGGTGCAGGTCGACGAGGCTGACCGGCGTACCCACTCTGCCGCCCGCCCCTCGTGCTCCAGGATGGCGCAGCACCAACGGAACCCGGACCGCCGCCTCCAGCATGCAGCGCTTACCGAACGCGCCGAAGTCGCCCAGCATTTCGCCGTGATCGGAAGAAAACACGATGTAGGTGTCGTCGATCGCGTCACCGAGCGCGTCCAGGATCCTGCCGATATTGTAGTCGATGAACGAGATCGAGGCGTAGTAGGCGGCCCGCATCGTCCGCAGCAGCAAGTCGTCGGTTCCCGCATCCCGATACTTGTAGCGGTTCTGGATATGGTTCCAGAGGCAGAGCTGCTCCTCATAGCCGTCCGGCCGATAAGGCGCCGGCATCTCCGCCGCGCGATAGAGCTTGTTCCACGGCGTCGGGCTCTCGAACGGCGGATGTGGCTTGATGAAGCTTGCCCAAAGGAAGAACGGACGATCCTGCGGCCGGGTCCGAAGAAAGTCGATCGACCTGTCCGCGACCCAGTGCGAGTGGTGCGCGTGCGCTGGGAGCTGGGACACCTGGGGCAGATAGTAATACTCGCTCCTCACCCCGAACGGTTCGTCGACATAGTCGAAGCCGGCTTCGATCAGCCAGCGCCTGTAGTCGTCATCCAGACCCGCCGGTTCGGAGAGCTCGCGCGTCTCGAACCCCCGCATGTCGCGCAGGTTCGGCAAGAAGTGCATCTTGCCGACCCCGTGTGTCCGATAGCCAAGGGCGGTCAGGCGTTCGATGAAGGTCGGATGCGAGGTTTCGCCCGGCTTGTTGTCAACGCAGCCCGTCACGTGCGGCGGCAGTCCGGCGACGAGGGCTTGTCGTGCCGAGACGCAGATAGGCGACGGCGTGTAGCACCGGTCGTAGGCGATGCCCTCCCGAACCAGCCTGTCCAATGCCGGCGTCTTGACGAAGGGCGCGCCCAATGCACCGATCGTGTCGAAGCGCTGCTGGTCCGTGAAGAGGAACAGAATATTCCGACTCATGACTCTGGTGCCTTTTTGGAAATGGCCGCCATAGGTCAAGGGCCAACCTTCTCAATGTATTGTGAATCACGGGTCCGCTCCCCTCAAGCGGGCCCGGATGGTGTTCCACGAGAAGGACGGCCGCCGGTGACGCCCGGAGCATCCGCGGAGGGTTCAGCCTTGACGGAGAAGAAGGCCACAAACCCAAGAACAGAAGGAAGGCAGAAGAAGGCAGGGAGTAGGGGAGGTACGTCGACGCTGATCGCGAAAGCCGACTGAGCCGGTATTTCTTATTTGCTTTGGGGCGAAGGAAAATCACATGGTATCCATACGTGAAACTAGCCTGATCACAGGACAATCCCCTGAAACTTACACTGATATCGCCGCGGCATGAGATGGGGAACGGGTTGGATAGCCCGCTCAGCGCGTTCGATGCGAATGTAGGCGGCTTTGAGATGTCGCCCTCCACCTCCATCTCGACGGTCGCCGCCATGGTGCCGACGGATGTCGAGGTGATACTATGCAACGAGACCACACAACCGTTGGATTGGGCGACAGAAGCCGACGTCGTCGGCATCACGGCCAACGTCGCGCAAGCGGAGCGCGCGCTGGAAATCGCGAGGACGTTTCGAAGGCTCGGCAAGACTGTGGTTATGGGAGGACCGCACGTATCACTCGTGCCGCAACTGTTCGCCGAGGAATGCGACAGTATCGTCGTCGGCGAACTCGAGGCCGTGGCCGAGACGTTCTTCCGGGACATGCGGAACGGGACGCTCGAACGCCGCTATGACGGATCGGCGGCCGACATGCGGACATCGCCGCCCCCCCGCTGGGACCTCTACCCCCATGACCGTCTGGTCAGTGGGGTCGTGCAATCGAGCCGGGGCTGCCCGTTCAAATGCAATTTCTGCGACGTCATCCAGTATCTCGGCAACAAGCAGCGGCACAAGGACCCCGCCCAGGTCATCGACGAGATCCAGAAGCTCTACGATCTAGGGTTCACGTCCATCCTGATCGCGGACGACAATTTCACCGCCAATCGCAAGAAAGCCCAGGAGCTTCTCGCTGCGATCGCCGCGTGGAACGGGTCGGCCGGTCGCGACTTCGTGTCGTTCCAGACGCAGATGTCGATCAACATGACCCTCCACGACGACATCCTGTCGGCGTGCCATCGTGCCGGCATTCTGACCAATTTCGTGGGGATCGAGACGAGCGATCCATTGGCGCTGGCCGAGTCCGACAAGCGTCCGAACCAGCACCTGGACCTCGTCCAGCAATGCGAGAAGTCCGTGCGGGCGGGCGTGAAGATCGAGCCGGCATTCATCGTCGGCTTCGACAGCGATACGCTCGACTCCTTCGAGGAGCAGTTCCGCTTCGCGATGGCCCTGCCTGCGGGTTCAGCCCGAGTCGGTCCCTTGGTAGCTCCCGTGGCAACCCCACTATTCGACGAAATGATGAAGGAAGGGCGCCTTCTGGAAGACAGCGAGCACCGCTCCTTCGCGCCGCCCTACTACACATCGAACTTCGAGCCGGCGCAGATGTCGCGAACAGAGCTTTACATCGGCCTGCGCTGGCTGATCAGCAGGCTCTACAGTCCGGAGAACTTTCTGATCCGGCTCAACAGAATCGTTGATCTGCTGGCGCCGCCGCCATGGGTCGACCGAGGTGCTGGTCGAGCCCGGAAACCGCGGCCACTGAACGCCAGGCTGGCAGCGACGGTCCTCCGGCAGGCTGCGGAGCGCGACCCGGCCCTTCGTCCCGCGATTTCGGAAGCGTTCAGCAATGCCCGGCGGCGCCCCGAAATCGGCACTGCCGTCGGCGAAGTTATATTCCGTTATCTGGCGATCCTCGTGAATCTCTCGAAGAACGGGATGTACGATCCCGAATGGTCACGCATGTCGGCCCCTCCTTTCGATATGAGGACGACCGACGAACGCCTGGAGCGGCTCGGGCACTGGCGCCCGATGCTCCGTCCGCAGGTGACCCCTTCGGCCGCTGGCGGAGCGTGGCGAGACCAATTGCGTCCGATCTGACATGCCGACCGGGCAGAGCGTACCGCGATCATCGACCGATGCGTCGGCCGCGCGCGCAGACCATGGCCCCCTTGACGCCTGCCGCCGATCGCAGAGGGAACGCGATTTCGATGCGGCGCTCGTTCACCTGGACGCTGTGCTGGAAGTCCGCCCTGCCGACATGGCGCTCCGCATCCGGCGCGGAGCCCTTCTCAGATCGGCCCGGCGGATCGACGAGAGCATCGCGTACCTTGAAGCCTTGCTGGAGGTCGAACCCGACAATCGGCAGGCGATGATCGAGCTGGCGAACTCGCTTCGCCAGGCCGGCCTCCTCGATCGGAGCGCCGCGCTGGTCGACAAGCTTCTCGGACGGCGTGCCGGCCATCGGGGTGCGATGCGTGCCCGGATCGAGATCGCGATGCAGCAGCATGCGCCGGAGAGGGGTTTCGCTCTTCTGGAAGCGGCCATTGTCGCCGATCCCGATGATCTTGGCCTCAAGATCCGGCACGGCGCCTTGCTCCGGCAAGCGAGGCAGGTCAAGGAAAGCCTGTCGCTTCTAGCGTCCCTGCGGCGGGCCGAGCCCGCTAACCTTCAGGTGGCGCACGAACTGGCGGTCTCGCTGCTGCACGCGGGGCGCGTCGCGGAAAGCAGCCGAATTATCGAAGGAATACTGGCGCGCGATGCGACGCACAGGGGTGCACTCCTTTCCCAGGTCGATATCGCGACACAGCAGTATCTTAACGACGACGCGCTGACCCGCCTCGACGCTGCACTTGCGCTCTATCCCGCCGATCTGGCCCTTCGGGTGCGCCGCATCGTGCTGCTCCGCAAGCTCGGCCGACCCGTCGAAGCTCTGTCCAGTCTGCCGGAGCTCGGCGACCACCCCCTGGTGAGGCAGGAGCGGATCGCAACGTTGCTGGAGCTGGCGGAGGTCGACAAGGCGGTCGCCGAGAGCGCCGCGCTTGCCGCTGCGGAACCGCTCAACCCCGCCGCTCAGGTGCTGTGGCTGAAAGCGCTTCGGGAGAGCGGTGATCCCGGGAAGGCGATCCGCCTCGGCGAGCGCTTGGCCGGCCGGTGGCCGTACAGTGCCGAGATTGCGGTCCAGCGTGCGACGTGTCTCCTCTGGGAGGACAATCCGGAGACAGCGATTGCCGTACTCGATTCCCTGCCCGAGGGGGCGAAAGGGATCGGCTCGGTGGCGATCCTGCGCGCCAATGCATTGCTGAAGATGGAGAACTTCAAGGCGTCGGACGCGCTCTTCGTGGGGTTGCAGGAACGCGGCGGATTGAATCTGGCCGCGATCGGCGGCCGTCTCCGGGTCGCCCTGGCCCATGGCTGGGAAGGGCCGCATTTCCGGGAAACCCTCGATCAGGTACGAAGCCTCATCGGACGCCATGCCGCAACGTCCGGCCATGGCAATGTCGAGCGGCTTTTTGCGGAAGTCGCCGCTCAGGTCGGCGACTGGCAGGCATTGCTGACTCTCACCGAAGGTCTTCGGAGCCAACAGCCGCGCGATGCGATGCTGCAGTTCCTCGAAGCCAGGGCGGCATTCGAGACCGGCGATGCCGACAGGGCACGCCGGGTCGTCGCCGATTTCCTGAACGGTCATCCTGCCTACCGGCCGGCACTGGTTCTCCGGGAAGAACTCACATTGGCAGCCGGGGACGTCGCGCTCTATCTCGATCAACGGCAGCATAGGCTGTCCTGGCAGAAGCCTTACAGCTCGGACCTCCATTCGGACATCGTCCGGGACCTGTTCATGCTGGGCCGGACCGATGACCCGCTCGGTCACGGGACCCCAACGCACGGGGCGGCGGGACAGGACCAAGGCTTCACAGGCGACAAGGACGGCCCGGACGCTGGCGATCCGATCGTCCCCGCTCGTGCTGCCAGAGTGAGACCTTACGGAATCCTGTCGTCCGAGGAACTCCGGGACCTCCTGGATTTCGGGAGCCGCGAAGACCTCGCCGGGCCAACCTCCTTCACAGCCGCTGAGATCGCTTGGCGACTCTGCGATGACCGGCCCGAGAGCTTCGCCATCTGGCGGGCCCGGGCAGCCCGCGCCACCTACGCCCTTCATAAAATGGCACGGCATCCTTACGTGACCGGGCGCCTGCCGGACTTGGTGGCACCGGTGGATATCGGACCGCTCGGCCCCCTCGTCGCCGATGGCAGACCGTTCCTGATGTGCAGCACCCATTTCGGACCGAGAACCTTCGATGCGCTGGACCCGCTCCTCCCGAGCGCCGTTTACCTGGTCCAGCATGAACATCTCACGCCGGTGCCGGGCGAAATGGCCGGGGGCGTTATCTCCGTGTCCAGGGACCACAGCCGTACGGCCGTCGCGATGTATAAAGCGCTACGGGAAGGACACTGTCTCATGAGCTCTCCCGACTATCCCGTCGGCCTTCTACGCGGCGGCAGGCAGGAGGGAGCCGCGTGCGGACGGATCTTCGACGTGCCCTGTGCGATCGTCGACACCGTGCCGAAGCTGAGCCAGGGGATGAAGATTCCGAGCTTCTGGGTGCAGTCCAGATGGCGCGGCGCACGGATCGATCTGGAGATCGAGCCGTTGCCGATGGCACGAGAGAACGAGGCCTCCCAGAGCTGGTGCGACCGTTGGGCCCAGGCCTATCTTGACAAGGTGGCGGCGATCATGCGCTCCCGCCCCGAAAATCAGAACCTCAAGGCTCCGATGTGGCGCTATCTGCTCCTTCGAGGGTTGGGCAACCCCGCTGTCCTCGCTGCGGGCCTGCAAGGCGACCCGGCCTGCGACCGGCCGACCGGAATGGAGAACGCCGCGAGGTCGAGCCTCTGAACATGGACCAGCCGCCATGGCCGCTGCAACGGCGCCATCTGGACCATCGCCGGTGCCGGTGAAGGGAAGCCTTCCGCAGGCGCTTCTGGGCGCCTTCGAACGCCGGAACGCTGAAGAGCAGCTTCGCGTACTCTCACGTGGCAAAGCGATCCGGTCCTTCACCGGATCCGAGCTCGGGTCGGCGGTGGAGGCGAAGGCGCGTCTGCTGCGGGACTGGCTGGGGCCGGGTCCCCGTTCCCTCGTTCTTTCCCTGCCGGCCGGAGAATCGTTCCTCGTCGCGCTGCTGGCCTGCCTGGTGGCCGAGATCGTCGCGGTCCCGGTGCCGCTGCCACGCCGGGGAAGCACGTCGGGCCGGTTCGCCCATGTGGCACGCGACTCCGGGGCATCGGCGATCCTGTGTCTCGAGGAGAATGCGGAGCTGCTTCATGAAGCGCTGGCACTGACGCGTGACGATCGCCGCATCGCACCGCTCCTCGTGGCAATGCCGCTGGATGCGTCGACGCTGCCCGACCTCGCCACGTTGACGGGGGCCGCACCGCATGGAACGGCCGTCATCCAGTACACCTCAGGCTCGACCCGCCTGCCCAAGGGAGCGTGCGTCACCGGGCAGAACATCCTCGCCAATTGCGACCTGGTGATGCGGCACTGGGGCATGTGCTCGACGACACGCATGCTGAACTGGCTGCCGCACTATCACGACATGGGGCTGATGGGCGGCATCCTCTATCCGATCCTGAGTGGCGGCCGTTCGTTCCAGATGAGCCCCTACGACTTCATCCGTGATCCCGCGGTCTGGCTTCGCACGATCGCGGAAGCCCGTGCCGACTTCAGTGGCGCTCCCGCCTTCGCGTTCGCCGACGTGATCCGCCGCGTTCGTAAAGAAGACATGGAGGGGCTCGACCTGTCCTGCTGGGATCGCGCCTTCTGTGGGGCGGAGCCGATCCCGGCGGGCCTTCTCGACGACTTCCATGCGCATCTGGAGTCGACCGGCCTGCGACGCAGTTCGGTCTTCGCCTGCTACGGGATGGCTGAAATGACCTTGTTTGCCGCGGGCGTGCCAGGCGAGGAGCAATCCGACGACGATGTCGAGCCCGAAGCGACGACGGGATGCGTGCTGAACCCGGAGACCCGTGCTGGCCTGTGCATCGTCGATCCTGAACGAGGTGCCGAGATGGAGGACGGCCGGGTCGGCGAGATCTGGCTCAAAGGACCCTCTCAGGGTGACGGTTATCTGAATTCGCCCGAGGAGACCCGCCGGCAGTTTGGCCGGTGCCTTCCGGGGCGATCGGGGCGCTGGTTTCGAACCGGGGACCTCGGCGCAGTGCGGGGCGGGCGCCTGTTCGTGAACGGTCGACTGAAGGACATCCTCATCTCCCGTGGCCACAAGATATCGGCACCTGAGGTGGAATGGCTGGCCTGCACGGCCGATCCCGTTCTCAACCCTCTGGCCGCCGCCGCCTTCATGGCCGATCCCAACGAAGGCGGACGTGCCATGCTCGTCGCCGAGACGTATGCCAGGGAGGACGGATGGATCGGATCCGAGCGGCTGAAGGACCGGATCCGACGGTCCGTCCTCGGCGAATGGGGGCTCGATCTGACCGAGATCGTCTTCGTTCCCCGAGGCACGCTCGCCCGGACGACCAGCGGCAAGATTCGCCGCCAGGCCGTCGCCCAGCACTATCGGGAAGGGCGCTTCGCACCGTTCGCCGGACAGGGTGAGACGCCATGCCCGTGATCGACAGACGGGGCTGGCAGGATCCGGGCGCCATGGTCGAGGATCCCGACGAGGTCTCGGCGATCCTCCGCAACAGCCTGTTCGCAACCGGCCAGATCCTTCCCTATCTGGAGCAGCTCGAACAGAAGCATGGCATCGCCCTCCCGCATCTGCAGGCGATGGCACGCTACAGTTTCGTGTTCCTTTCCGGCGAGGAACACCTCCAGCTCCGGCGGTTGATCGCCCCGTTCTTCTCGCCGCGGATGGTGGAGCGCTGGCTCCCCGACATCGACCGAAGCATCGCCGCGGCGCTCGAACGGCTGTCCGGCGCTTCCACACCGGACGTGATGCTCGACTATGTGGAGCCTGCCTTCGTCCAGCTCATCCGCGCCTTCGTCGGGTTCGAGGGAGGCAGGGATGAAGATGTCGTCGAGGCGATCCGGGTCGCCAACGATGCCACCCAGCCGATGCTCTCCCTGGCTGCTCTGCGCCGGATCGATTCGGCGATGGCGATGCTGACGGAACACTTGGCCGACGCGTATGCGGACCGCCGCGGTCTTCTCGGCTTTCTCAGCTCCCACGAAGATAACCCGGAAGTCCATGTCAACGTGGCGCTTTCGACCCTCATCGCCGGACACACGATGGCACAGACGCTGTCGTTCCTCGTCTACGGCCTGCTGCTCGGGCCCTCGGATGACTGGTCCAGTGTCACCGCGCCCGACTGGCCGGAGGCCCGCGTCGAGCGCGCGCTGTCGCGCTATCTCTCGACGCTCACGCTCGTAAGGCTGGCGCCGGAGACGCAGGCGACCGATGGGTGTCCGTTCCATTCGGGGCAGACGGTGGTGCTCGATGTCGTGGCGGCCAACGCTAGGCTTCGGTCCCGGTGCCGGGATGATGACGCTCCACAGTTGCTGTCCTTCGGAGCCGGAGTCCACAAATGTCCGGGAGAGACGCTCTCCCGTCTGTTCATCGCCCGCGCCGCGCCGGCCCTTGCTCACGCTTATCCCGCCCTCTCCCTGCACAGGGAGTCGGTCCGTTTCAACGTGACTCCGATCGTCCAATATCCGACGCGTCTTCCCTGCACCCTCGAAGCGAGGGACCGGCGGTTGACGGCGCGCCTCGTCGAGATCGGCCGGGAGGCGACCGCGCGGCAGGTGGTGAACGACGAGCGGCGCTGGGGTCCGCCGACGATGGTCGATCACCTGGAGGCCTTGGAGACGAGGACGGGCACCAGTCTCAGAAGCTCGAAATGCCTTGCCCGCAATGCCCTCTTCTTCCTGTCCGGCGGCAGGCATGCCAAGCTTCGGCGGACGGTGATGGACTGCCTGGGCGGCAACCGCCTCGTCCGTTGGCAGCCGGTGATCGACGCCGCGGTTCGGGACGCCTTGGTGACCCTGGAACGCTCGCCCAAGCCGGACCTTGTCGCGGACTACGCCGATCCGATCTTCACAGGCGTCATGAAGCCCGTTCTTGGCATCGAGACCTCGGATGATGCGAGATTCGACGCCCTCGCACCGCTCATTCAGGATGTCCTACAGCCGTTGCTGCCGCTCCGCGAGCTGGTTCGGACGGAAGAGACGCTGGACGAGCTCCTGCACCTGATGCGCGTTCCGCAACCCGCCCCGGATGCGAGCCCCCTTCCTCTACTCGCGACGCTCAACCGGACTCATCCTCTCGACCTCGCGGAGGACGACACGAAGGCTCTGGCTCTCGTCCTCTACGGGGCAAGCTTCAATACCCGGCACACATTGGCGAATATCCTGCATCACGTGCTTTCGATGCCGTCGGAAAAGCGCAGCGAGGCGCATATGCCGCGCTGGACGAACACCCGGCTGGAAACGCTGATCGCGCTCTGCGCCGCACCGAAATACATTTACCGGATGGCGCGGGAGGAGTCGGTCCTTGGCGGCATGACCTTGCGTCGGGACGATACGCTGCGGCTCTCACTGCTCACCCTCAATCGCGGCGGCGGCTCGGGTCACCTCGCCTTCGGCCATGGGCTCCACCGCTGCGTCGGCGCCGCGCTGGCCAAGCGCGTGCTGAAGGCAGCCGTCCCCGCACTGTTCGCACGCCACAGAGGATTGGCGCTGGAGCCGCAACGCCATCGGTATCACCCCATGTCGCAAACGGTGGCGCTGGCGAGCTTGCCGTGCCGCTTGAGCAAGAGGATGGAGAACGACGTTCATGATCGCCGATGACGCCGAACGAGAGATCATCGCGTTTCTCACTGCGCGGCTGGCGCAACTGACCGAACAGGACCAGGCGGCGATCACGACCGACTCGGTCCTGATCGATCTCGGTCTGCAGTCGATCGACGCGGTCCTGCTGTGCGGCGAGATCGAGGACAGGTTCCGGATCGAACTCGATCCGGCAACGATCTTCGAGCATGACACGCTGGGCAGCTTTTCCCACGAGATCCGGCAGCGTCTGACCGACTGATGGCGACCTGGTACCTCGGCCTCGCCACTTCCGGGCACGATCCGGCGCTGGCCTTAGTCGACGAGACCGGCTACGTGCGCTTTGCCGAGGCGACCGAGCGTTTCGTCCAGGACAAGCGGGCCTGGGGCATAGCGCCCGACCATCCGCCGCATCTGCAGGCGGCAATGGCCGCCTGTGGCGTCGACCCGGCAAGGGACAGGGTCGTCGTCGGCACGAGCTGGTCCTCGGTCAAGGCGGCCATTGACGTAAAGGTCCACACAGCCCTGCTTCCGGGACCCGACACCCTGTGGCTACGCGGCCTCCAGGCACAAATGCAGGAGAGCGCCGGCCGGTCGCTGCTCCGTCTCGGGCTCGGTGCCGAACCCGCCGGGGTCATGCGCTTCGACCACCACCTGTGCCATGCCGTCACAGCCTGTCATTTCACGCCGTGGGCGGACGCTTCCTGTCTGGTCCTGGATGGAGAGGGCGATGTCGGTGCGGTTTCCTGCTTCGTGCTCGAAGACCGTCGGCTCAAGCGGTCCTGGCGGTCCTGGGGACCCGGCAGCTTGGGAACCTTCTATGCCTGGCTGACCTTCCGGTGCGGCTGGGACTGGCGGCTGGGCGAGGAGTGGAAGGTCATGGGCCTCGCCGCCTATGGCCGGGCCGCACCAGGGCTGCTGGAGTGCCTGGAAGAGCTGTTGACCGTCGATCGGGGACGGCTGCGTTTCGCCGACGACGCGGCCATCGCTGCAATCGTCGCCGAGACCGCCCGCCATGCGCGTGCACCGGACGCGCCCGTCATGAATGCGGCCGATCTCGCCGCGACCGGACAGGCAGCCTATGCTCGCTTCGCCGACCGGATCCTGGAGGAGGTCGCCAAAGAGGGCCGGACCGATCTGATCCTGACCGGCGGCTGCGCCCTCAATTCGTCCTATAACGGCACCATCGTCGGCAACACGCCCTTCGAGCGCATATCGGTTCCGCCTTGTCCCGCGGACGACGGCAACGCGATCGGCGCGGCGCTCCTAGCCTGGATGAAGGAGAGCGGCGCCGGCCAAATTCCCGCAGGCGACACCTCACCCTATCTCGGCACGACGCCGGATGCCGCCGCCGTCGCGAAATGCCGGCATGCGTCCCGCGCGTACAAGGTCACGGACGTCTCCGGGAGATCCGCGCAGGCGGTGGCGGCTCTCTTGGCGGAAGGCAGGATCATTGGCGTCTTCCGGGAACGCGCCGAGATCGGTCCTCGCGCCCTCGGTAACCGCTCCATCCTGGCCGACCCCCGCCGGCCGGAGATGAAGGATCGCATCAATGCGGAGGTAAAAGGGCGCGAGCCCTATCGCCCCTTTGCGCCGGTCGTCCTCGAAAACGATGCCGGGGACTGGTTCGAGCGGGCCCAGCCGTCACCCTACATGTCCCTGACCCTGCCGTGGCTGCCTTCGGTCCGGCATCGCGTCCCGGCGGTTGTCCATGCCGACGGCACCGGGAGGCTTCAGACGGTCAGTGAGGACCGCAACCCCTGGCTGGCAAACGTCGTCCGGACGTTTGCCCAGAAGACGGATGTGCCGGTCGTTCTCAACACCAGCTTCAACATTATGGGAAAACCAATCGTCCATACTCTGGATGATGCACTTGCCGTCCTGACGACAACGGGGCTGGACGGTGTCCTCTGTGAAGAACTGCTGATCGAGAAACCCATGTGAACTCGGTCAGACAGCACGCGAAACAACCCGACCGCCTGACCACGCCACTCGCGCCCCCTCCTTATTGTCGAGGCGTTTCGAACGTGATGGCCTTCAGGATCGCAGAATGGGAATGGCGCACCCGACAGGATTCGAACCTGTGACCTCTGCCTTCGGAGGGCAGCGCTCTATCCAGCTGAGCTACGGGTGCGCGGAGGCGGCACTCTACTCAAAGGCGGAGCGGGGCGCAAATGTCGAAGTCGCGGGAAATGGCGGGGCCATGGGCGGGGGCCGTCGCGGCCGGACGACGAGGTGAGGCGGGTGGTCGTCGGGCGTTAGCGTCCCTTGGGGCGGGGGCGTGCTAGGCTGGCCGGGTACCGCCCAAACGAAGAGGCTCCGTCCATGCCGCATGAGGAAAAGCCCGCGCCCCGGCTGCCGATCATCGAGCAGCGGCGGATCGAGGCCGCGATGCTGCGTCAGGTCTATGACGTACTGGTCGACAGCCACGGGGAAGAGGTCGCGCGGCGGACGATCGAGGAGGCGGTGTCGCGGGCCGCGGTGGCGCAGGGGGCGGCGTTCCGTGATGAACTGGGCCGCGATCCGGACCTCGACGACTTCGCGGCGATCCTGCCGCTGTGGACGGCGAACGGGGCGCTGGAGATCGAGGTTCGTCATGCCGCGCCCGACCGGCTGGAGTTCGACGTCGTCCGTTGCCGCTATGCCGAGATGTACCGGGCGATGGGGCTGGGCGACATCGGCCATCTGCTGTCGTGCAATCGCGACGGCCGGTTCTGCGACGGCTACAACCCGGCGATGGCATTCCGGCGCACCCAGACGCTGATGGAAGGCGCCGACCACTGCGACTTCCGCTACAGCCTGGAGAAGGACTGAGGCGCTCGGCCTATGCCGAGGTGCGGGATTAGATCGGGACGGTCTGGTTTGATCTCTTCCGTCATGGCATGGCTTGGTCATGCGATCCACGACGTCGTTAAGCGTGCGCGGGCTTGTGGAAGCGCCGAAAGTCGTGGATGGCACCGTCGAGCGGCGCCATGACGGCGGGGGAAGCAGGGCGGAGGGAGAGAGAGGGGCCGGCATCCCGGGCGGCTGACTCAGGTGCGTCCCGTCAGGGGTTGGCCGGCGCCGGCGGCGCCGTTTCCGGCCCCATGTCCGCGCCCGTCGAGAGCTTCACCGCGTATTCGATGTCGTACCAGATGCGGCCGATCCATTCGTGGACCCCGTAATAGCTCTCCGACCAGCCGGCGGCGGTTGGGACGAAGTATTTGGGCTCCAGGGGCGCGGGCGTGGTGAAGGCGGTGGGGGCCGGCACGACGTCGAGGCCGGCGCTTTCGAAGGCCGCCATGGCGCGCGGCATGTGCCAGGCATGGGTCACCAGATAGACCTTGACGATGCCGTCGACTCCCAGCATCGCCGCCGAGTCCTTGGCGTTCTCGAAGGTGTTGGTCGAGCGCGCCTCGCTCCAGCGGACGATGGCGCGGAAATCCTCGCTCAGGGACTCGCGCATCAGGGCGGCGTGGGTCACGGTGTCGTCCTGGGTGAGCCCGCCGCTGACCAGGATCGGGAGACCCGTCTTCCGCTGCAGGTAGGCGGCGTAGCGCAGCCGTTCGAGCACCAGCGGTCCCGGCGCCGGCCCGCCATATTCGGGCGTCGGCCGCCGCGAATCCCCGGCGAGGACGACGATCGCCCCGGTTCCGGCCGGCGGCGGGATCTGGGCCGTGGGCATGTCCTCCAAGCTCGCCAGCAGGCGGGTGGAAATGTAGGGGCAGCCGAGCACGTAGAGCGCGAGAACGGCGATGGTGACCAGTGCCGTCCCGCCGCCCCGAAGTCCGAAGGCGATCAGCAGGAGGCCCAGGACCGCCGCCAGCATCAGGCTGGTGGGCGGCAGGGCGAGCAGCTTCAGCGCCGCGTAAAGGTCCGGGTTCATCGGGGCCCCGGCCGCACCCTCACGCCGCCCGGCGGCGGGTGAGGGAAAGGAACAGGTCCTCGAGGTCCGGCTCCTCGGTCGTCAGGTCGGCGACGTTGAGCCCGGCGCTCTGCACCGCGGCGAGGATGCGGCTGATCGGTACCTCGCTCGGGCGGTAGTGGACAGCGATGCGGCGCGGCGGCATCACCTCCGCCTGGAACGCCGCGAGAGCGGGCGGAAGGGTCTCGATCTCTTCCTGGAGGATCAGCACCAGCGTCTTCTGGTCCAGCCGCGAAATCATCGTCGCCGTGCGGTCGCAGGCCACCACCGCGCCGTGGTTGATGATGGCGATGCGGTCGCACATCTGCTCGGCTTCTTCCAGGTAGTGGGTGGTGAGCAGGATCGTCGTGCCGGCCTCGTTCATCTGCCGGACATGCGCCCAGAGCTGCTGGCGAAGCTCGACGTCGACGCCGGCGGTGGGCTCGTCCAGCACCAGCACCGGCGGATTGTGGACCATCGCCTTGGCGATCATCAGCCGCCGCCGCATGCCCCCCGAAAGGCTCCGCGCATAGGCGTCGGCCTTATCGGCCAAGCCGACCGAGTCGAGGATTTCCTCGGTCCGCCGCTCCCGCGCCGGCACGCCGTAGAGCCCGGCCTGGATGTCCAGCGTCTCGCGCGGCGTGAAGAAGGGATCGATCACCAGTTCCTGCGGCACCACGCCGATGGCGGTGCGGGCGGCGCGCTTGGCGGTGTCGATGTCGGCGCCCCAGATGAGGGCGGTACCGCTGGTCTTGTTGACCAGGCCGGCGAGGATGTTGATCAGCGTCGACTTGCCGGCGCCGTTGGGGCCCAGAAGCCCGAAGATCGACCCGCGCGGGATGGTGAGGTCGATCGCCTTCAGCGCCTCCTTCGGCTCGCCGCCCCGGCTGCCGGGGTAGACCTTGCGAAGGCTGGAGCAGACGACGGCCGCGTCGGGGCCGGCGGGCGGGGTTTCAGGAGCGAACGGCATGGACCGGTAATGGTCGAGAATATCGCGGGCGAGTTGATCGCCAGAGCCGGATGCGTATCATCCGGCCGAGAGCCGGTCAATGTCCGCCCCCGGAAAGGTCTTATCCATGGAACCGCTCGAGACCATTACCGTCGACAAGCTCAGCGTCGCCTGTGACGGCGGCGGCGGGGCGCTCGGCCACCCGCGCGTGTTCCTGAACCTGGAACGCCACGGCGCGGTGGATTGTCCCTATTGCGGCCGCCGTTTCGTGCTGGCCGAGGATGCCGACGTCGGCAAGGGGATCCCGGCGCCCGAGCACGATCTGCCGCCGGCGGTCTGAGGGCACGACCACGCGCCGCCTTTTCCCGTCATTGCGAGCCGATGGCGAAGCAATCCAGAACCCGCCGTCTGGATTGCCGCGTCGCTGCGCTCCTCGCAATGACGGTCGGGTGACTCCATGACTCTTCCCGCACTGTTCCTCTCGCACGGCTCGCCGATGACGGCGATCGAGCCCAGCGACGCGCACGATTTCCTCAGCCGTTTCGGCGCGGGCTTCGCGCGGCCGCGGGCGATCCTCGCCGTCTCGGCCCATTGGGAGACCGACGCGCCGATGGTCAGCGCGGCTCGGAAGCACGAGACCATCCACGACTTCTACGGCTTTCCGCCCGAGCTCTACGCCATCCAGTACCCGGCGCCGGGGGCGCCGGATCTGGCGGCACGGACGAAGGCGCTGCTGGACGGTGCCGGCATCCCCTGCGGCGTCGACCCCGACCGCGGGCTCGACCACGGGGCGTGGACGCCGCTCTACCTTGCCTACCCGGACGCCGATATCCCGGTGACCCAGCTTTCGGTTCAGCCGCGGGCGGGGACCACCCATCATCTGGCTGTCGGGCGGGCGCTGCGGCCGCTCCGCGACGAAGGCGTGCTGATCATGGCGACCGGGTCGGTCACTCACAATCTCGGGGATTTCGGGCGCTTTCCGCCGGACGGACCGCCCGCCGACTATGTGCGGGACTTCACCGAATGGCTGGCCGCTGCCCTCGACGGGCGCCGCGACGACGATCTTCTCGCCTATCGCGAACGGGCGCCGGGGGCCAGGCGCGCCCATCCGACCGAGGAGCACTTCCTGCCGCTGTTCGTCGCTCTCGGCGCGGGCGGCGATGGCGCGCCTGTTCGGCGGCTGCACAGCAGTTACCACTACGCGATGCTGGCGATGGACGGCTACGCCTTCGCCTGAGGCGCAGGGCGCTGTATAACGGCGGCATTCCAATACCGGGAGGGCAGAAACATGACCGCCTACATCATCGCCGAGGTCAACGTGACCGACCCCGACAAGTTCGAGAAGTACCGGGCTCAGGTGCCGGACGTGATTCGCCAGTACAACGGCAAGTACATCGTCCGTGGCGGCCGCACCGAGAAGCTCGAAGGCGATGCCCCGATCCACCGCATGGTGATGCTCGAATTCACCGACATGGACTCCGCCAAGGCGTTCTGGCATTCGGCCGAGTACGCGCCCTTGAAGGCCTTGCGGCAGGAGGCTTCCGACAGCGAGATCATGATCGTCGAAGGACTTTAAGGGGCCTCCTACTTCGTCGCCCCGCGAAAGCGGGACCCACGCGAGCGGTACGGCTCTCGCGCTCCCCACCCTCAGCGGGCAACGGCCCGAGGGTGGGGAGCGCGACGGCCCGGCCGCCGTACCTCATCCCTCACACCGCCATCGCCGCGCCGTCCCACCGGCGGCCGAGGACGATCGCGAGGCCGGTGCCGACCGCCGTCATCGCCGCCATCGCCAGATAGGCGAGCCCGCCGACGGAGGTGTAGAGCGTGCCCGCGACCAGCATGGCGATGGCGAGTGCCGCCCCCATCGATACCGCCGAATAGAGGCTCTGACCGGTCGCCGACACCGTCGCCGGCAGGGAGCGAGCGATGAAATGCATCGCCGCGAGATGGCAGGCGGCGAAGCTGAAGGCGTGGAGCGCCTGAAGCGGGATCAGCAGCCAGGCGTCGGTGGTGAACGCCGTTCCCATCCAGCGAAGGGTGGCGAGCCCGGCCGCTATGACGAGCAGCCGGGTGACGCCGACGCGGCGGACGATCGGGCCGCTGTAGGCGAAAAGGATGATCTCGGCGAGCACGCCCTCGGCCCACAGGAGACCGATCACTCCCTCGCCGATCCCCGCATCGCGCCAGTGGAGGGTGCTGAAGCCGTAATAGACCGCGTGGCTCGCCTGGACGAGTCCGGCGGCGATCAGGAACAGGAGGAAAAGCGGGGCACGCAGGAGCCGTCCCAGCGGCGCGCTCCGCCCGGACGACGGCTCGGTGCGACGGTCCGGGAGCGCCCGGCAGGCGAAGACGGTCAGCACCAGTCCGGCCAGCATCACCCAGTAGATGCGCTGGGCCGGCCCGCCTTCCAGCAACCAGCCGCCGGCATAGGCGGCGACCATGAAGGTGACCGAGCCCCACAGCCGCACGCGGCCATAGTCGAGCCCTTCCTCCATCGCCGTTCCCATCGCCAGGTTCTCGCCGAGCGGCATGATCGGCGCCAGCGCCGCCCCGTAGACCATGGTGACGGCGAGGAGGGCCCAGAACCCGTCCGCGATGCCGAAGCAGGCGAAGGCGGCGAGTCCGACCAGGGTGAGCATGACCATCAGCCCACGCCGGGCGCCGCGCCGGTCCGCCCATTGCGCGAACAGCGGGTTGGCGACGATCTTCACGCAGGTCGCTGCGGCAAGCAGCGTCCCGATCTCCGCGCCCGTCATCCCCTGTGCCGACAGCCAGACCGGCCAGTAGGGCAGGTGCACGCCGGCGATCATGAAGAAGGCGCCGTAAAAGGCGGCGAGGCGCACGCCATTGGCGCGGAGGGAGAGCGTCGGGAACGGGCGCACGTCGGCGGGGCCTCACCGAAGAGATGGTCGGCCGCGCCGCCCTCCCCGCCGTCATCCTTCGCGAAGGCGAAGGATCCACGACTTTCGGCAGTCGACCCAAGTCGTGGATGGCATGATCAAGTCATGCCATGACGGGTGGAAACTGCCGCGGGTGAAGGGGCACCGGCCGGGTTCCTGGAAGCGGCGATCGTATAGCATCATCGATCCTCCGCAGCATGGCTTCGATCCCGCTTGGTGATCGTCCGCTCCGACGCCATGTAGCAGAGACGGGCCGCCGCCCCTCGACTCCCATCCGGCGGTCCGGCATTCTGCCCAACCGCTGTCAGCATCCGATCGACGCCATGACCGAGACCGCAGAGGCCCCGCGGGCGGATACCGCCGCTTCCCCCCAGGCCGAGCCGCACCGCCATCATCACCACTGCCTGGTCGACGGGTCGGGCTTCATCTTCCGCGCCTTTCATGCCCTGCCGCCGATGACCCGTCCGGACGGAACGCCGGTGAACGCCGTGTTCGGCTTCTGCAACATGCTGCTGAAGCTGTTGCGCGAATCGGAATGCGACGGCGTGGCGGTCATCTTCGACACCGCTCGTGCGACCTTCCGCAGCGACATCTACCCCGACTACAAGGCCCACCGGCCGCCGCCGCCGGAAGAGCTGGTGCCGCAGTTCCCGCTGATCCGCGAGGCGACCCGCGCCTTCGGCCTGCCTTCGATCGAGATCGACGGGTTCGAGGCCGACGACCTGATCGCCGCCTATGCCAAGGCGGCGCGGGCGCGGGGCGATCAGGTCACCATCGTCTCGTCCGACAAGGACCTGATGCAGCTCGTCGGCGACGGCGTCTCGATGCTCGACCCGATCAAGATGCGGACCATCGGCATGGAGGAGGTGCGCGAGAAGTTCGGGGTCGGGCCCGAGAAGATGGTCGACCTGCAGGCGCTGATCGGCGACCCGACCGACAACGTGCCCGGCATACCCGGCATCGGCCCGAAGACGGCGGCGACGCTGCTCGAGGAGTATGGAGACCTCGACACGCTGCTGGCGCGCGCCGAGGAGATCAAGCAGCCCAAGCGCCGGCAGGCGATCCTCGACAGCGTCGAGGTGGTGCGCCTGTCGAAGCAATTGGTGAAGCTCGACGACGAGGCGCCGATGCCGGTGCCGCTCGACGACTTTCCGCGGCGCGAGCCCGACCCGACCGTGCTCCGTGCGTTTCTGGTCGAGCAGGGGTTCAAGCAGCTTCTCGCCCGCGTTTCCCAGGACCCCGTGGAGGCGGCGGCCGAGCTCACCTCCGAAAAGCACGAGGCCAGCTACGAACTCGTCCAGGATGTCGAGACGCTCAAACGCTGGATCGACCACGCGACCGCCGTCGGCCGCGTCGCCGTCGACACCGAGACGACGTCCCTGAACGCGATGCAGGCAGAACTCTGCGGGGTCTCGCTCTGTGTCGAGGCCGGCACCGCCTGCTACATCCCGTTAGGCCACAAGGTCGCGACCGACCTCGTCACCACTGGCGAGCTTCGCCAGATCCCGATGGATCAGGCGCTCGACCTGCTGCGGCCGATGCTGGAGAACCCGGCGGTTCTCAAGGTCGGTCAGAACCTCAAATACGACATGACGGTGCTGGCGCGGGCGCCCTACGACATCCGCATCGCGCCGATCGACGACACCATGCTGATGTCCTACGCGCTCGATGCCGGCCGCCACGGCCATGGCATGGACGAGCTGTCGGAGCTTCATCTCGGACACAAGCCGGTGAGCTATACCGAGGTCGCGGGCAAGGGGAAGGCGCAGATTTCCTTTGCCGAGGTCGGGCTGGAGAAGGCCCGCGACTACGCCGCCGAGGACGCCGACGTCACCCTGCGTCTGGCCGAGGTTCTGAAGCCGCGCCTCGTCGCCGAGCGGATGATGACGGTCTACGAGACGCTGGAACGGCCGCTCGTGCCTGTGCTCCTCGACATGGAGCTCAAGGGCATCAAGGTCGACCGCAACGAGCTCGCCCGGCTCTCCCTCGACTTCGCCGAGCGCATGGCGGTTTTGGAGGCCGAGATCCATCGCCTCGCCGGTCGGCCCTTTTCGATCGCCTCGCCGAAGCAGCTCGGCGAGGTGCTGTTCGAGGACATGGGCCTCCAGGGAGGCAAGAAGGGGAAGACCGGCGCCTACGGCACCGGCGCCGACGTGCTGGAACAGCTCGCGGCCCAGGGGCACGACCTGCCGGCGCGGGTGCTGGAATGGCGCCAGCTCGCCAAGCTGAAGAGCACCTATACCGACACCCTGGTCGAGGAAATCCATCCGGTGACGGGGCGTGTCCATACGAGCTTCGCGCTGGGGGCCACCAACACCGGGCGGTTGAGCTCGAGCGACCCCAACCTTCAGAACATCCCGATCCGCACCGAGGAAGGGCGGAAGATCCGCCGGGCCTTCGTCGCCGAGCCGGGACACAAGCTCCTGTCCGCCGACTACTCGCAGATCGAGCTTCGCCTGCTCGCCCATATCGCCGACATCGAGGCGCTGAAAAGCGCTTTCCGCGAGGGGATCGACATCCATGCTCTGACCGCGAGCCAGGTGTTCGGCGTGCCGATCGAGGGCATGGACCCGATGGTTCGGCGGAGCGCCAAGGCGATCAATTTCGGTATCGTCTACGGGATGAGCGCCTTCGGCCTTGCCCAGCAGCTCGGCGTCCCCCAGCGCGAGGCGGCGGCCTATATCGACGCCTATTTCAAGCGCTATCCCGGCATCCGCGACTACGTCGAGGAGACCAAGAAGGAATGCCGGGTGCAGGGCTTCGTCCGCACCGTCTACGGCCGCAAGGTCCATCTGGAAGGCATCAACGACAAGAACCCGGCGCGGCGCAACTTCGCCGAACGTCGGGCGATCAACGCCCCGATCCAGGGCTCGGCAGCCGACATCATCCGCCGGGCGATGATCCGCATGCCGGCGGCGCTCACCGATGCCGGACTCGATACGAAGATGCTTCTCCAGGTCCATGACGAACTGGTCTTTGAGGCCCCGGAGGCCGAGGTGGAGCAGGCCAAGGCGGTGGTGAAGCGCGTCATGGAAGCGGCCCCGGGCCCCGCCCGCCAGCTATCGGTGCCCCTGACCGTGGAGACCGGCGCCGCCGACAACTGGGCGGAGGCGCATTAGGGTTTATCGGTGCGTCCCAAAGCGGACGAGGCGGCCATCAGGCCGATGCCGACACAGATGACGAGCGCCGCCGTTCCGAGGATCGGGTAGAGCCATCCTTCATAGCCCGCGCCGATCAGCCATCCGAGCAGGCCGAGGCCGATACCGGCGAAGAAGGCGATCAGGCCGGCGGCCCGCATGCCGGGACCGAAATGGCTGCCGCTGCCGCTCAGGGCCAGCAGCTTGTCCATGACTGTGCTGTCGATCGGCTGACCGCTCTCGATCATCCGGCGCAAGGTCTCGTGCTGTGCCTCGCGTTTACGGGTTTCCGACACGATCGCCGCCACGACGACGGCGGCGACGAACGCCCAGAACCCGATCGCCGCCAGACCGGCGCCTACGGATATGCCTTGCATGCGGTGCTCTTCCCCATCCGGTGTGGGCTGCAGCAAATCGTGAGAGCAGAAATGGAGCCTTGATCGAGGTTAGGAAGGGCCTTGCTCTGCCTGAAATTCGGAGATCGACTCCGAATACTGGGTATCGTTGGTGGTCTCACTCTTCTGCCGTCATGGCACGACTTGATCGTGCCATCCACGACTTTCAATGCCGACGCTTTGGTCCATGACGGAGGGTGAGAAGTCGTGGATCACATGGCCGAGCCATGTGATGACGTGTTTGGGGCGGGTGGGGCGGTCACTTCCAGATCGGCTTGCCCGATCCGGGCAGGCCGTAGGCGGCCCATTTCCGCGTGACCTCCTCGACGACCGTGTCGTCCATGTGGATCTTGCGGCCCCATTCGCGCTTGGTCTCGGGCGGCCATTTATTGGTGGCGTCGAGGCCGATTTTGCCGCCGAGGCCCGATTCGGGCGAGGCGAAGTCGAGATAGTCGATCGGAGTGCTCTCGATCTGGGTCACGTCGCGGACCGGGTCCATGCGGGTCGAGACCGCCCACATCACGTCCTTCCAGTCGCGCGCGTCGATATCGTCATCGACGACGATGACCCATTTCGTGTAGCTGAACTGCCGCAGATAGGACCACACGCCCATCATCACCCGCTTGGCGTGACCGGGATAGGCTTTCTTCATCGAGACAATGGCGATGCGGTAGGAGCAGCCCTCCGGCGGCAGCCAG
>MDTD01110541.1_pt1 | contig 26602 bp, 30 predicted proteins | sample 811221 | NCBI WGS metagenome assembly MDTD01 (sample SAMN05326646, study PRJNA326480) | marine metagenome | isolation source: seawater | place: Pacific Ocean: South West | collected 2011 | reverse complement strand
CTATCCCGACAAGACCTTCAACGAGGCCTTCTTCCAGCCGCTGTTCGCGGGCCAGAGCTTCGGCCTGGGTCAGCTCTCGCCGCTGACCGTGCTGAAAATGAGCGACCGCGTGTCGCGCGTCAGCGGGTTTCGCAAGCTGACCGCGCGCGACGCGCAGGAGGTCTACCGCGCGACGATGGACCCGAACCGCTCGCTCCACTACATGGCCGCCGTGCTGCGCGACGCGATCGACGCCTACAAGTCGGTGGCCGGGGTCGACATCTCGAAGAACCCGGGCCTGACGGCGACGCTCTACAATCTGGGCGATCCGTGGAGCCGCGCCTCGCAATACCGGCGCCGGCGGGCGGCGGGTACCTCGCGCTGGCCGCACGAAAACTACTACGGCTGGCTGGTAAACGCGCGCATCGACGTGCTGCGCAGCCTGCTGTAACGCCACGGACGGGCTTAGGCCGGGAGCGCCCCGGCCGGACGCCCTACTCCATCCAGCAGACTTCCTTCATCACCTTGACGAGTTCGCCCGTTTGCGGATCGCGCACCGGCGTCGGCATGGTGTTGCACACCTTCACCCGCTTCTGGAACGGCGAGCGCCCGCCCTTGATCTGGGGGCCGCCGCGCGCCTCGTCCTGGGTCAGCCGGTCGAGCCGCAGGATGCGGTCGACGTAGTCTTCCGCTAAGGCGCGGGTCGGAACGGCAAGCGCGAGCGCAACAAGCGCGCCGGAAAAGGCCACAAGCGACGTCTTGATCATGGGACCCTCCTCAAGGTCGAAGCGGAACAGGACCGCGCAGTTGCGGCGCGAGTCAGCGGTCGCGCAGCGTTGCCGCGAAATTGCGTCTATTTCAGGAACGGATTGGTCTGCCGCTCGTGTCCCAGCGTCGAGGCGGGTCCGTGTCCGGGCAGGAAGGTGACGTCGTCGCCAAGCGGCAGCAGCTTGTCGCGGATCGAGGCGATCAGCGTCTCGTGATCGCCGCCCGGCAGGTCGGTGCGGCCGACCGACCCGGCGAAGATCACGTCGCCGGAGAGCGCGAAGCGCAGCTGCGGATCGAAGAACACCACATGGCCCGGCGCATGGCCCGGGCAGTGCAGCACCTGGAAGCTGCGGCCGCCGATCTCGACGCTGTCGCCCTCCTCCAGCCACCGGTCGGGCGTGACCGCGCGCACGCCGGCCACCCCGAAATCGCGCGCCTGCTCCTCGACCCGGTCGATCAGCATCTGGTCGGCGCGATGCGGGCCGACGACCTCGACGCCGAGCCGTTCGGCCAGTTCCGCCGCCCCGCCGATATGGTCGATATGGCCGTGGGTGAGCACGATCCGCTCGACGGTCACGCCATGCTCGCCGAGCACCTTCTCGATCTTCTCGACATCGCCGCCGGGATCGATCACAGCACCGCGCCGGCTTTTCTTGTCGAAGACGAGCGAGCAGTTCTGCTGAAACCCGGTCACGGGAATCACCACCACCTGGATCGGCGGTTCATGGGCGCTGGTGTCGGACATGGGTCCCCTTTCTCGGGCGTATTCCTGCAAGGACAAGCTTCGCCTGATGGTTGCAGCGGCACGGGATCCGGCCGCTTGCGCATGTGCGGCATGACGTAACCCGCCGCCCGCCACCTTGACAAGCATGCTGTGCCGCAGCACGGCGAGCCTCCTGTCAAAATCGACAGGCTGCCGGAAAAACTCCGCGAAAAAACGAAAACGCAGGGTCCGGATGGCTCCGTATCGCAGGGTTTCCCTTGCCCGATACCCGCCTCCGGCCTTAATATGCTTGGGCGGTTGGCATGGCTGGGAGGGTGCGCTGGTGCGAAGGCATGTCGGGCAATTCCCCATCCTGGGTTCCATGTGAGGGCGGCGGACCTGCCCACCTTGTTGCGAACACCGGCCGCAAATGAAACCTGGCGTTGCAGAGCGACCGACACTATCGCCTCGGCGTCACGTTCGATGTGACCAGAGAGCCCGGCGGGACAGCGGGCTCAACAAAGGTGATTAGGATATGAATGACTGGCGTTCGGACAACCGTCGGCAAGGCAAGCGACGCGGTGGTTCGAAGGAATACGGTGCGGATGGGGACGAGTTCGGCGGCGGATTCGACCACGGCAAACGCAACAAGCCGTCCCGCGGCGGACGGCGAGACTCCTTCAGCGAGGCGGGTTGGGCCGCCCCCGAGGGACCGGAAGACGCATTTCCCCCGGTTGGCCGGTTCAGCGGCGGCGGCGACAGGCCGGGTGGCGACCGCTTTCCGACGGATCGCGGTCCGGGCGGATCGGACGGACGGCGCGACGGCGGCGGCTTCGGCCAGCGGACCGGCGGCCCCGGAGCGCGCAGCGGCGGTTACGCTGGCGCGCGCGACGGCGCACCGGCCCCGCGCGGCGGCGGCTTTCCTCCCCGCGGCGGTGCCGACGCCCCGCGCGGCCCGAGACGCGAGGCGCCCGCGATGGAGCGGGGACCGCGCCAGCCGGGCGTCGTGAAGTTCTTCAAGGCCGACAAGGGCTTTGGCTTCATCATGCCGGATTCGGGCGAGCCGGACGTGTTCGTGCATATCTCGGCGGTCGAACGCTCTGGCCTGACCACGCTGGAAAGCGGCCAGCGCGTGACGTTCGAGACGGAGCCGGACCGGCACGGCAAGGGCCCCAAGGCGGTGGAACTGCAGATCGAGGAAGGCGGCGACCAGCCGGCCTGACACGTCTGCGGTCGCCGGAGGCGGCCAGCATGCGACCTTTGATCCTGCCGCGCGGACCGGTTTCCGCGCGGCAGGATCGATATCGCGTTTGCAGGACCGACATCGCGTTTGAAAGGCCCGCGCGGGCACCGTTCGGGCAGAGGCGACCAGCTGCCATGGTGCTCGGCGCAAGCATGGCGCGTTGACAGGCTCCCACACTAAAGGCGGCCGCAAGCCGCCGGAGGGTCGATGCGAGACGGCTGAAATCCGCTCAGGTCGGCTCGCGTTGCCGTCAGGCGCGAACCGGGTGATTTTCGCGCAGCCGCAACGCCATCCGTGCTACCACCCGTCCGGAATGGACGCGCGGTCGCTCACCGCGCGACCGCTCCCGCCGCCATCGGCACCAGGCCGGCGGCGCGTCTTCCCCGGCATCCCGAGGTCCCGTTCCATCCGCATTGCCCGTCCGCTCCGGTCAAAGTCCCTTCGTCCATGCCGGCCGGACGATCTCCGTAGTCCCTTCAAAAGCACCATTGAGATGTCCACCACGACCGCCCCGTTTCAGGTTCGACCGATCGAACCCGCCGATTTTCCCGCCGTTGTCGCGATCAACGAAGCGAGTCTTCCCGCCGTCAGCAGCCTGACGGTGGCGGCCCTCAGCGACCTTGTCGCGACCGGCGTCGTGACGCTCGTCGCCTGTTCGCCGGACGGTCCGATCGGCGTGCTCGTCTGCCTCGACCATGAGGCGGAGTACGACAGCCGCAATTTCGAGTGGCTCAAGCAGTCCCTCACCCGCTTCACCTATGTCGACCGCATCGCGCTCGCACCGGACGCGCGCGGCAAGGCCATCGGCCGCGACCTCTACCGCGCCCTGCTGGCGCGTCTCGCCGCCGATCCCCTGCGCGCGCATCTGCCGCTCGCCTGCGAGGTCAACACCCGCCCGCCCAATCCCGGCTCGATGCGGTTTCACGGCGGCCTCGGCTTTGTCGAGATCGGCCGCCAGGATCACGGCGACAAGGCCGTCGCCTATCTGATGCGCGACCCGAAAACGGCGCCGGACATCGGGGAACGCTCATGAACTACCGTCATGCCTTTCACGCCGGCAACATCGGCGACGTGCTCAAACACGCGGTGCTGGCGCGGGTCATCACCTATCTCAAGGAAAAGCCCGCCGCCTTTCGCGTGATCGACACCCATGCGGGCATCGGCCGCTACGACCTGCGCGAGGGCGAGGCCAGACGCACGGGCGAATGGCAGAACGGCATCGCGCGCGTGCTGAAGACGAAGCAGCCGGCACGGGTCGCCGAGCTGCTGGCGCCCTGGCTGGAGGTGGTGAAAAGCCTGAACGCGGACGAGGCGGAGCTGCGCCACTATCCGGGATCGCCGCTGCTTGCCCGCATGCTGCTGCGCAAGCAGGACCGGCTGACTGCGACCGAATTGCACCCCAAGGACGCTGAAACGCTGGCAGACCTTTTTGCCGGCGACCATCAGACCAAGGCCATCGCCCTCGACGGCTGGCTGGCGGTCGGCAGCTTCGTGCCGCCCAAGGAGCGACGCGGGCTGGTGCTCATCGACCCGCCGTTTGAATCACAGGACGAGTTCAGCACGCTCGCCGCCGGTCTCGTCAAGGCGTGGAAGCGCTGGCCCACCGGCGTCTACATGGCCTGGTATCCGATCAAGGACCGCAAGATGGTCAACAGCTTCTACAGCGTCATGCGCAATCAGGAGATCGGCCGGATCATGTGCGTGGAGCATTTCGCCGGCGCCGCGCATCCGGACAAGCCGATGATGGGCAGCGGGCTGATCATGATCAATCCGCCCTGGACGCTGGCCGACGAACTGCGGGTGCTCATGCCCTGGCTTACGGAAACCATGGCGCTCGGACCCGGCGCAGACTGGCGGCTCATTCCGCTGACCGGCGAATGACGGCCCGATGCGCTTGACCGGCTCTCCCGGCTGACGCATCGTCCAAGGCGTTCGCGCCCAAACGAGGATCATGCCCATGTCCGCTTCCGTCCGCCGCAGCCGTCGGCTGCTTGTCGCCCTCGCCTGCGGCCTCATCCTCGCAACCGGGCTGGTCGCGCAACCCGTCAAGGCATCGGACGACCGCCCCTATTTCTCCTGGAACGGCGAGCCGCGCGTGCCGGCCTGCGACACGCCGGCCGTGCGCCGGGCGGTGGCCGGGCAGATCGCCCGCGCCGATCCAGACTACCTTGGCGGCCTGACCATCGAGGACATGTCCCGCGTCGTGGAGACCGCCTATACGCAAGGCCGGCCGAGCCCCTATGCGCGGCGCTTCTGCGAGGCGCGCGCGCAAATGAGCGACGGCCGGGCACGCCACGTCTATTACGCCATCATGGAGCACAGCGGCTTCGTCGGCGTCAGCTGGAACCTGCGCGCCTGCGTCGACGGGCTCGACCCCTGGCGGGTCTATGACGCCCGCTGCCGGACCGTTCGCCCCTGATGGTCAAGCGTCGACACGGCGCCGTGTGCCGGCCCTTTCTCGCCGCCGCCTGCCTGCTGCTGCTGGCGCTGGTTTCCGCACCCGCTGCGCGGGCCGACCGCCCCGGCGCGTTCGACTATTACGTGCTCTCCCTGTCCTGGTCGCCGTCCTATTGCGCAAGGGCCGGGCGCAATGCCGACCCGCTGCAATGCCGCGCCGCAAAACCCTACCGTTTCATCGTGCATGGGCTGTGGCCGCAGTACGAGCGCGGCTACCCGGACTTTTGCGAGGGCTTCGGGCCCCGGGACCCTTCCTATGAGACGGTGCGCGACATGCTGGACATCATGCCGAGCCGGGGGCTGGTGCGGCATCAGTGGCGCAAGCACGGCAGCTGCTCCGGCCTGTCGCCCGACCGCTATTTCGACCTGACCCGCAAGGCCTTCGCCAAGATCCGCATTCCGGCCGCCTTCCGCGACATCCGCAGCGGCAGCCGGATGGACGCCGACGCGGTCGAGACCGCGTTTCGCCTTGCAAATCCCGGCCTCAGGGACAATGCCATGGCCGTGTCCTGCGAGCACGACCGGCTGAGCGAGGTGCGCATCTGCCTGACGCGGGACCTGGAGTTCCGCTCCTGCCGCTCGGTCGACCGGCGCGGCTGCCGCCAGAAGCAGATCCATGTCCCGGCACCGCGATAACCCCGACCAAAAGGCACCGGCGCGCCGGATCCTTTCGGGCGCCGTGCCGCTGCTTGCCGGCGTGGCCTGGCTCATGGCGGGACTGGCCCTGCCGGCAAAGGCCGAGACCTTCGGCGACTGGCAGCTGACCTGTCAGACCCGCGACGACTGCACGCTGTCGACAAGAGCACTTGACGACACGGGCGGGCCGCAGGGACCAGGCGGACCGCGCCTCGCCTTCGGCGCGGGCGAAGGCGCCAGCCTGTCGCTCGCCTTCGAGGTGCCCAGACCGCGCCCGGACGACCGGCGCGCCCAGCAATGGGCGGTCGACGGGCGGCTGACCCATGTCCTGCGGCCCGAGGAATTCGCGCTCTTCGGCGGTCTGGAACGCTTTCAAGTGGTCTCGCCGCAAGCGGGGAGCGTCCTGCTGCCCGCCCTGAAGGCGGGGACGAGCTTGCGGATTTCCTATCTCGACGCCCTCGGCGAGGCGCATGACCGGCGCTTCTCGCTCGCAGGCCTGAGCGCGGGACTGACCGCCCTGGCAGACCGGCTGGAACTCGCCGGCGTGCCGGCAACGATCGCCGCGCCGCGCGGTCTTGCCGAAACCCCGCCGCCGACACGCCAACAGGCCGTCGCGGCGCTTGGCATTCCCTATGCGGTGCTCGACCTCCATGCCCGCTCCGGCGCCTGCGAAAGCACCGCAAGCCCCTCCATCGCCAGCCAGGAGGTGATCATCGCCGCGATCTCGCAGGTCGCGACGCTCTATGCCATCGCCTGCACCGCCGGCGGCTCTCACGTCACCTACCGGCTCTATGTGCGCGATTCCGGAGAGATCGGCGGCGTCGAGGCGCTGGTCTTCGCGCTGCACGACCCGCGGTTCGGATGGAGCGGAACGGATCTTCTGGTCAATCCGGCGTTCGACCCGGCGACGGCGCAACTCAGCGCAAGCTATGTCGGACGCTCGGACCGCCATTGCGGCTACCGGGCCAGCTGGATCTGGCAGGAGTATGCGTTCAGGCTGGAGCGTTTCGAAGGTCCGCAAAGCTGCGCGGATGCGACCCGGCCGGCGCGGTGGACCGCCGTCTATCCCTGAGCGGCGCGCTGCTACTTCTTCATCATCGCGACGACGCGCTGACGGCCGAACTCGGGCGCGCGGCGGATCGGGTCGGTGATCGCGTCGAAGGTCAGGCGCTGGTCCAGGACGGCGGCGTTCACGGCGGCGTAGTAGCGCGTCATCGGCGTATCGATGATCTCGGGGCGCAGCGGCGCCAAGGCGGGGACCGACAGCCCGTAGACCACCGCCGAAAGACAAAACGTCTTCCACAAAGCCGACAGCGGTGAGGTGGGCGAGAGCCGCATGACGCGTCCTTCCGGTGAATTGTCCGGCAGCCATTGCGGCCGGTCAAACGCACGCTAGGCAGCACCCCTTACCGAGATCTTACCGACGGGCTTGCAATTCGTTTCAACAACTCAGCGAAACCTTTGAGCTTTTTCAAAACGTGGAAATAGCAGGGAAAACTCTGTTAACCACATGCCGGCGCATCCGGAAAAAATCACGGGCCGCCTTTGGCCGCGCCCTCTTGCGCGGCCCGCGCAAACCCGCAAACTGGCGCGCAACGAAACCAAGGGAGGCTTCAAGTGCCGATTCTCCGCTCCTCACCGCCCTCGCCCTTCGGCCGCAAGGTCAAGATCGCCGCTGCGGTTCTGGGTCTTTCCGACCGGTTCACCGTCGAAATGACCGACACCAAGGACCCGCACGACACGATCCGCAAGCAGAACCCGCTCGGCAAGATCCCCGCGCTGGTGCTCGACGACGGCAGGGTGCTGTTCGACAGTTCGGTGATCGTCGACTATCTCGATCATCTGGCCGGCGGCGGCAAGATCATCCCCGCAGGGCCGGCCCGCCATGACGTGCTGCGCCTGCAGGCGCTCGCCGACGGCATCATGGACGCCGCCCTGCTCCAGGTCTACGAGACCCGCTTCCGCCCGGAAGACAAGCGCCATCCCGAGTGGCTCGCCTATCAGGCGGACAAGGTCGCGCGCGGCCTGGCGAGCCTGGAAGCCGACCTTCCCGCACCCGTGACCCCGGACGCGACGCCGAACGTCGGCCAGATCGCGGTCGCCTGCATGCTCGGCTATCTGGACCTGCGCTTCGACGGCGCGTGGCGGGCCTCCCACCGGAAGCTGGTCGACTGGCTGGCCGCCTTCGAGACGGCTGTCCCGGCCTTTGACACCACCCGCCCGCCGGCCGCCTGAGACGGCGAAACGGCGCTGCAGAACGAAAAAACGGGAGCCGGCGTGCCGGCTCCCGTTGCATTTTGCTCCGACGCTTGCGCGAAGGATCAGAACTTGTAGCTGAGACCGAAGCGGACCTGGTTGTTGTCCAGATCGGTCTTGTAGGACTGGCCGCCCAGCGAGAAGGTCTCGCTGCCGTAGTCCTGGTACTGGTATTCCAGACGCGCCGTCACGTTCTGCGTGACCGCGCCTTCCACACCGGCGCCGGCCGTCCAGCCGATACGGGTGGAACTGTCCTTGGCGCCATTCGCGGCGACATCCATGTCGGCGATCGCCAGACCGCCGGTGCCGAACACCAGGAAGCGGTCGAAGGCCCAGCCGGCACGGGCGCGCACGGTGCCGTTCCAGTCGCTGGACGTCTTGTAGGAGACGCCTGCGACTGTGCGGGTCTTGTCGATGTCGGACAGGCTGAAGTCGGCTTCCGCACCGAGCAGGAACTCCGGCGTCAGCATGTAGTTGTAGCCGGCATGGACACCGCCGGTGACGCCATTGTCACGCGTGGTGAAACTGCCCGTGACACCGTTGCTGGTGCCGAAGTCGGACCAGTTCCAGCCGAGATGCCCACCGAAATAGAACCCCGACCAGTCGAACCGTTCCGCCGGAACCGGCTCTTCGTAGGTGTAAGGCTCTGCGGGCTGCGGAAGGTCGGCCGCATGGACCGATGCGGTCGCGGCGAAGGCGACGGCAGCGCTCAGGCCGGCAGCAGCTAGACGCTTCATGTGATTACTCCGAATTACAACGTGGATTGTGCGAGCGGTCGAAACCGCCCTGCCCCCCAACTTCCCTTGATATGGGGATCGAATGTGGCAACGGCTGTCACGAATTGCGGCCTTTCACGGGCAGGCCGTGATTTTTTGATGACAGGGTAAGCAAGGGATTAACGCGCGGACGGCTCCTCGCGCGCGCGAGAGAAACCCAGGCCATGGCGCCCCGACGGCGATCGGGATGCATGCATTGGGCTTTTCATCTCCCCAAGGATGCATATATACGAGCGGTGTCGTCCGCTGCCCGCCACGCAAGCGACCGGCATGACCTCCCGATCCCGAGCGTGCGCCGCGCGCTCCGCACATCACCAAAGCCCAGGTTATCGAAGCCCAGGCCGTCAACGCACACCCGGACCAGAACGCTTCATGCTCATCGACTATGTCAGCCTGATCGGAGGGCTTGTTGTCCTGATCGTCGCCGGGGACGTTCTGGTGCGTGGCGCCGTCAGCATCGCGGAGCGGCTCGGCATACCGGCCCTGGTCATCGGCCTGACCATCGTCGCCTTCGGCACCAGCGCGCCGGAGCTGTTCATCTCGCTCGGCGCGGCGATCGACGGCCTGCCGGGCATCGCCATCGGCAATGTGGTCGGCTCCAATGTCGCCAATGTGCTTCTGGTCCTCGGCATGCCGGCGCTGATCGCCAGCACCTCCTGTCGCGAGAAGGGGGCGACCCGCAACTCGATCTTCATGGTCGTGATCACCCTCGTTTTCATCGGCATGTGCTTCCACAGCCCGATCGGCCGCCTCGACGGGGCGATCCTGCTGATGCTGCTCGGCGTCTTCTTCTGGGAATCGGTCCGCGCCACGCGCAACCACCGCGCCGCGAACGGCCATGGCAGCACTGCCGCCACGGCGACCAACGGCGACGACGAGGACGACGCGGAGGTCGACCTGCCGTTCGACGAGGTCGACGGCGTTCCGGAAAACCCGGCGCTGGCGATCATGTTCATCGCGCTCGGCCTGATCGGCCTGCCGCTCGGCGCGCATTTCACCGTCGAAGGCGCCAGCGCGCTCGCCCGCTCCTGGGGCGTGTCCGATGCGGTGATCGGCCTGACGGTGGTGGCGCTCGGCACCTCGCTGCCCGAGCTGGTCACCTCGCTGGTGGCCGCGGTGCGCGGACATACCGCCGTGGCCCTCGGCAATGTCATCGGCTCCAACATCTTCAACATCCTGGCGATCATGGGCGTGACGGCCGCCTTCGTGCCGCTCGCGGTTCCCCAGGAGGTGCTCAAGCTCGACCTGTGGGTGATGCTTACCAGCGCCCTGCTCGTGCTCGCCTTTTCCGCCTTCCACGTCACCATCCGCAAGCCGTCGGGCGTGATTCTCTGCGCGCTTTACGGCCTCTATATCTTCGCCGCCTTCCAGTTCGGAAAAATCGGCTGATCGGACACGGGCAAACCTGCGTATTTTCCGGTACCCTTCCCCGTTCCACCGATATCCGTGAGCGCCCATGTCCACACGCCCTTCCGCCGCCGCATCGCCGGCGGACACCCCGGCCGCACCCTCTGACGCACGACCGGTCGCGCTGGTCACCGGCGGCGCCCGCCGCATCGGCGGCGCCATCGCAAGCGATCTGGCGGACGACGGCTTTGCCGTCGCCATCCACGTCAACCAGGCGCTCGACGAGGCCGAAGCCTTGTGCGCGGAGATCCGGGCGCGCGGCGGCAAGGCGCAAGCCTTTCAGGCCGACCTGACGGACCCAGCCGCGCCGGACGCCCTGATGGCGGCCGCCTGCGATGCCCTCGGCCCGGTGTCGCTTCTCGTCAACAGCGCCTCGATCTTCGAAAACGACGGCATCGGCGACCTCGAGCTGGAGCGCTACGAACGCCATTTCGCGATCCACACGCGCGCGCCGATCTTTCTCGCCAATGCCATGGCCATGCGCCTGCCGGCGGAGCAAAAGGGCCTGATCGTCAACATCATCGACCAGCGGGTGTGGAAGCTGACGCCGCAGTTCCTCTCCTACACGCTGTCGAAGGCCGCCCTTTGGACGGCGACGCAGACGCTGGCGCAGGGGCTGGCGCCGCGCATCCGCGTCAACGGCATCGGCCCGGGGCCGACGCTTTCCAACACGCGCCAGGACCCGAGCGACTTCCTCAAGCAGACCTCCTCCACGCTGCTCGGCAACGGCCCGGAACTGTGGGAATTCGCCCGCACCATCCGCTACCTGTGGGACACGCCCTCGGTGACGGGCCAGATGATCGCGCTCGACGGCGGACAGCATCTTGCGTGGGAGACGCCGGACGTCGTAGGCATCTCGGAATGAGCGAACAGGACGACCCGGACGACACGACCCCGCATGCCGGCTCCGAGCTTCCGCCGGAACCGGCATTCGAGCGCGCGGCGACGCCGCTCGGACCCGATGCGCGCGGGGCGGATGTCATCGCCCATTTCGTCAAGCGGCTGCCGCTCTCGCCCGGCGTCTACCGGATGCTCGACGAGAATGGCGACGTGCTCTACGTCGGCAAGGCCAAGTCGCTGAAGAAGCGGGTGACGAGCTACACCCGCCTGCAGGGCCAGCCGAACCGCATCCTGCGCATGATCATGGCGACCGCCTCGATGGAGTTCGTCACCACGGGCACCGAGACGGAAGCGCTGCTTCTGGAAGCCAATCTGATCAAACGCCTGCGCCCGCGCTTCAACGTGCTTTTGCGCGACGACAAGTCGTTTCCCTACATTCTGGTCACCGGCGATCACGAGGCGCCGGCGCTGGTGAAACATCGCGGCGCGCGCCGGCGCAAGGGCGACTACTTCGGCCCCTTCGCCTCCGCCGGCGCGGTCAACCGCACGATCAACGCGCTGCAAAAGGCGTTCCTGGTGCGCAATTGCACCGACAGCTATTACGCCAACCGCTCCCGCCCCTGCCTGTTGCACCAGATCAAGCGCTGCGCCGCGCCCTGCACCGGCGAGATCTCGCCGGAGGATTACGCCGGTCTCGTCGCCGAGGCGAAGGCGTTTCTCTCCGGGCGCAGCCAGATCGTGAAGAAGGAACTCGCCGTCCAGATGGAGCAGGCGGCGGAAGCGCTCGACTACGAGAGTGCCGCGATCTACCGAGACCGGCTGGCCGCGCTGTCGCATGTCCAGTCGCATCAGGGCATCAACCCGCGCACAGTTGAAGAGGCCGACGTCTTCGCCATCCATCAGGAAGGCGGACAGACCTGCATCCAGGTGTTTTTCTTTCGCACCGGCCAGAACTGGGGCAACTACGCCCAGTTTCCCCGCGCCGACAAGTCGCTCGGCGAGGCCGAGGTGCTGGAGAGTTTTCTCGCGCAGTTTTACGACGACAAGCCCGCTCCGCGCCTGCTGCTCTTGTCGCATGACATTGCCGAACGCCCGCTGCTGGCGGCAGCGCTCGGCGAACGCATGGGCCACAAGGTCGAGGTCGCCGTTCCCCAGCGCGGCGAAAAGCGCGAGCTGGTCGAACACGCGATGAAGAACGCCCGCGAGGCGCTCGGCCGCCGGCTTGCGGAAACGAGCAGCCAGGCGCGCCTGCTCAAGGGGCTGGGCGAGGTCTTCGGCCTCAGCGAGACGCCGCGCCGGATCGAGGTCTACGACAACTCGCATATCTCCGGCACCAACGCCGTCGGCGGCATGATCGTCGCCGGGCCGGAAGGCTTCGCAAAGGCGCATTACCGCAAGTTCAACATCAAGTCGGAGGACCTCGTCCCCGGCGACGACTACGGCATGATGCGCGAGGTGCTGAAGCGGCGCTTCTCGCGGCTCGTGCGGGAACATGGCGACGAACGGCCCGTCGCCGCCGCCTCGACCGCGGACGCCGCCATGCCGGAGACCGGGGCCGAGGAAGCCGCGCAGGCCGTCGATCCCGCCGCCATCCCGGCCTGGCCGGATGTGGTGTTTGTCGACGGCGGCATCGGCCAGCTGAATGCCGCGCGCGAGACGCTTGCCGAGCTCGGGCTGGACGACGTGCCGCTGATCGGCATCGCCAAGGGGCCGGACCGCGATGCGGGTCGCGAGAAATTCTTCATCCCCGGCAAGCCGTCCTTCATGCTGCCGGAGCGCGATCCGGTGCTCTATTTCATCCAGCGGCTACGCGACGAGGCGCACCGCTTTGCCATCGGTTCGCATCGCGCGCGGCGCAAGAAGGACATCTCCAAGAGCCCGCTCGACGACATCGCCGGCATCGGCCCGAGCCGCAAGCGCGCGCTGCTGCGCCATTTCGGCACCGCCAAGGCGGTGTCGCGCGCCGGCATGGAAGACCTGATGGCAGTCGAGGGCGTGTCGGAATCCGTCGCCCGCACGATCTACGACCACTTCCACGAATAGGGCGCGCGCCGGCCACCGGGATTTGCTGTGCAAAATCCGGCCGGCAGCGCGGGCAACAGGCCGAATCCGGGCAAGATGGCCGGAAACATCCGGACCGGAACCATGGCCAAACTCTATTTCAGCTATTCCTCGATGAACGCCGGCAAGTCCACGATCCTGCTGCAGGCGGCCTACAACTACCGCGAACGCGGCATGCACACGCTGCTGATGACCGCGGCGCTCGACGACCGGTCGGGGCGCGGGCGCATCGCTTCGCGCATCGGTCTGGCCTGCGACGCCGACCTGTTCGAGAGCGATACCGACCTGCGTGCCCATATTTCCGGACGGCGCGACGAGACGCGCATCGACTGCGTCTTCGTCGACGAGGCGCAGTTCCTGAGCGAGGCGCAGGTCTGGCAGCTCGCCGGCGTCGCCGACGACCTGGGCATTCCGGTGATGTGCTACGGGCTGCGCACCGATTTCCAGGGCAAGCTCTTTCCCGGAAGCGCGGCGCTTCTGGCGATTGCCGACACGCTGCGCGAGGTCAAGACGATCTGCTGGTGCGGGCACAAGGCGACGATGGTCGCCCGGCTCGGCCCGTCGGGCGAAATCCTCGAGGACGGGGAACAGGTGGTGATCGGCGGCGAGGATCGCTATGTTTCCCTGTGCCGCCGACACTGGTCGCGACGGCAACTGGCGGACGCGGGCGATCCCCCGCATTGAGACGAGGAGGACGGGCCGAAGAGACGGCCTGTCGAAGGAGCACTAATGGTATTCGGCAAGATCTTCGGCGGACTGTTCGGCGGCGGCGGCGAGAAGCGCGCGTCCAGCGTGGAATTCCCGCCCGTCGACTACAAGGGCTTCACCATCGTGCCCGCCCCGACCCAGCGCAACGGACAATGGCAGGTCGCCGGCCGGATCTTTCGCGAGGGCCCCGACGGCGAACGCCGCGAACACAGTTTCATCCGCGCCGACCAGGTGCCCGGCCGCGACGAGGCGGCGGAGTTCAGCCTGCGCAAGGCCAAACAGATCATCGACGAGCAGGGCGAGCGCATCTTCGCCTGACGCCGGACCGGCCCGTCAGCCGGCGCGCAGCTCTTCCAGGCTGCGGCTTAAAAGGACGCGTTGCGAAAAGCTAGATTCCAGAAAACTAGTTTTTACTTAGCCTACCTATTTTCACATGACTTATGTATTGGCAGCACGTTGACTCTTGGAGTGCGTGACTTGAATAAGACAACCATAGATGACAAAACGTAGTTGAATTCAAATTCATTCAATGCTATAAAAATCTGATGCTTGTGAAAATATGGTGCAAATATGTTGTTTACTGAACCACTTGCCCCAGATTAGTTAAGCAAAAGTCGCAGCTAAATTAACATATAATCATGTTAATCAGCTGCCGACGCCCGAATTGTGTCTTGCAGCTCGCAGAATGGGTTGCAAGGCATGAGAAACAGACCCAAAATACCAATTCTAGTTTTGGCCATCGTATTCTTTCTCACGTTGGTGAGCGGAGGAACGGCTGTATGGCTCGTAGTAAATTACGGCGACGCAAATAATTCTCTACATGAGAGTCTTATCAACAATCTAATTGCAATTTCAGCTTTTGGCGCAGGTGCGCTTATTGGATTGTTAGGAAATTTTCGACCATAGAATATATTCTATTTATGTATATGATCGATATATATGCATTTGAGATAGGGAAAAACATCTCACTGATATTCAGTATCAGTTTGAGTTATAGTAGGTAAATGAATTTCGGAGATTTTTCTGCAGTTCTTAACTCATCTCTTTTTAATTGATTTAGATGTGGTTTTCGCACCGAATGCATCAGGTGAACAAAATTTGGCCAACGAGATAAATTGCCGCCCCCTGGCGTCGAAATTCGCCGGTGCAAGCCACGCCTCGAACGCGCGTTTGAGCGCCGGCCACTCCGCGTCGGTCACCGAGAACCACGCCGTGTCGCGGTTGCGCCCCTTGTAGACCATCGCCTGGCGGAAGGTGCCCTCATAGGTGAAGCCGAGCCGCCGCGCGGCGCGCATGGAGCCGGCGTTGAGGGCGTCGCATTTCCATTCGTAGCGCCGGTAGCCGAGCTCGTCGAACACCCGGCGCATCATCAGATACATCGCCTCGCTGGCCAGCGCACTCTTTTGCAGGGCGGGGGCGAAATTGATGTGGCCGACCTCGATGGCGCCATTCGCCGGATCGATGCGCAGGAAACTCGCCACGCCCAGCGCCCGGCCCGAGGCGCTGTCGACAACGGCGTGAAACAGCGGATCGTCACCGCAGCAGGTCGCCTCGGCGAAGCGGCGATAAGCGGCTTCGTCGGCAAACGGGCCATAGCCCAGATATGTCCAGATCCGGCCCTCGCGATCTTGCGAATAGGCCGCGTGGAGATCGCCCGCGTGACGCGCCAGGTCGAACGGCTCGACCCGGCAGAGCCGGCCCTCCATCGCCGTTCGGGGCGGATGCGGACGCGGGCTCCAGTCGGGAAGCGGGAACCCGATCGGCTGGCCGAGATGATTGGTCGAAACGCTCATGAAGACCCCGTGTCGCTGAAATCCTGACAAGGCGCACTATCGGGCAGACGACCGGTCCCGACAAAGGGCCGCTTTGCGAATTTTCACCGATCCAGCCCGGGCCTTCGCCGGAATTTCGGCTGCCCGTATGCGCAATTGACGTTTCCCGGTCAACATGCTTGAAGGATCAGACCCGACGTCTCCCCCATACAAGGCATAGTGTCCAAGCAATGTCGCGATCCCATGTCTGGAACCTGCCGAACATCCTGACCTACGGGCGCATCCTTGCCGTGCCGGCGGTGATGATCTGCCTGTATTTTCCGGGATATACGGCCCGCTGGATCGCACTCGGGATCTTCATTGTCGCCGCCATAACCGACTTCTTCGACGGCTATCTTGCGCGTGCCTGGCAACAACAGTCCCGGCTCGGACAGATGCTCGACCCGATCGCCGACAAGCTGCTGGTCGCGGTCTGCCTGCTGCTGCTCGCCGGCAAGGGCGACATCGGCGGCTGGTCGATGATCGCCGCTGCCATCATCCTGTGCCGCGAGATCCTCGTTTCGGGCCTGCGCGAGTTCCTCGCCGTGCTGCGCGTCAGCGTGCCGGTGACGCGGCTGGCAAAATGGAAGACCACGGTGCAGCTGGTCGCCATCGCCCTGCTCCTGGCGGGTCCCGCCGGCGAGGCGGTCCTGCCCGGCACACAGCTTCTCGGGCTCTCCGCCCTTTGGATCGCCGCCATTTTGACCCTATATACCGGCTACGACTATTTCCGGGCCGGCATCGGCCACCTGATGACCGATTAACTCACGGGGCACGACATGCAGTTGCGCTATTTCGCCTGGGTGCGCGAACGCATCGGACGCGACGCGGAGACCATCGAGGTCCCTCACGATGTGGCGACCGTCGGCGCGCTGATCGACTGGCTCTCGGCCCGCGACGAGGCCTATGCCGGGGCGTTTGCCGAACGCGACGCGATCAAGGTCGCGCTCGACCAGGAACATGTCGACCATGACGCACCGCTGAATGGCGCCCGCGAGGCGGCCTTCTTTCCGCCGATGACCGGCGGGTGAGCCGCATGCGGCCGGACGACGACAGATGACGACACACGCCCACCCCGCCGACAGGGACGCACCGCAGGACGACCGCCCGCAGGCCGCGATCACGGTGCGCATCCAGCGTGAGGATTTCGACACCGCGCGCGAGATCGAACGGCTTTCGGCGGCCGATCCCAATGTCGGTGCCGTGGTGAGCTTCACCGGCCTGTGCCGGGACGAAGGCGGCCGGCTGTCGGCGCTGGAACTGGAACATTATCCGGGCATGGCGGAAGCCGAGATCGAACGGATCGCGCGCGACGCGACCGCACGCTGGCCGGTCACCGGACTGACGGCGATCCATCGGCACGGCAAGATCGCGCCGGGGGAGAACATCGTTCTGGTCGTCGCGGCCTCGCGCCACAGGGCCGCCGCCTTCCAGGCCGCCGATTTCCTGATGGACTATCTCAAGACCCGCGCCCCCTTCTGGAAGAAGGAACATCTGCGCGACGGCGGCACCGGCGGCTGGGTCGACGCGCGCGAGGCCGACAAGAAGGCCGCCGACCGCTGGTCACGCTGACGTCGCGCCGACAACGGCTTGCAGGAGAGCCCGGCGCCGGTCCGGGGTTTGCCGGCCGCATGGCTTGACCGGACAGGCGTTTCGACGAATTCTATATCGAATTCGAACAGTTTCCGTTTGTTGCCATCCCCGTTTGGCGGCCTTTTGCCCAGCCAGGACCACTCATGCATTCTCCGATTGCGCCAGGCCCCGCAGCCGCGGAGCCACACCCCGGCATTTCCTTTCGCGAGTTCGTCGCCCTGATCGCCTCGCTGATGGCGCTCAATTCGCTGGCCATCGACATCATGCTGCCGGCCCTTCCGGACATCGGCGCGGCCATGGCCGTGCTCAACGAGAACGACAGCCAGAAGGTGCTGGTCGCCTATCTCGTCGGCTTCGGCGCGGCACAGCTCTTCTACGGTCCGATATCGGACCGCTACGGCCGCCGGCCGGTGCTGCTCGGCGGACTTGCGCTTTATGCGGTCGCCGGCGTTTTCTCCATTTTCGCCAATGACATGAACCATCTCCTGGCCGCGCGGCTGGTGCAGGGAATCGGCTGCGCCGCCCCCCGGGTCGTCGCGGTTTCGATCGTCCGCGACAGCCATTCCGGGCGGCAGATGGGCCGGGTCATGTCGCTGGTGATGATGGTGTTCATGGTGGTGCCGATCTTCGCCCCGTCGATCGGCCAGATCATCCTGTTCGTGGCACCCTGGCGCGCGATCTTCCTGCTGCTCACGCTCGGCGGCATCCTGATGCTGATCTGGTGCGGCGCGCGCCTGCCGGAACCCCTGCCGGCCGCGCGCCGGCAACCGGTCACCGCCCGCTCGGTCCTCGCCGCCTACCTCAAGACCGTCACCACGCGCATCACCCTTGGCTATATGTGCGCCACCGGCCTGATCTTCGGTGCCCTGTTCGGCTTCATCGCCTCCGCCCAGCAGATCTTCGTGGAAACCTTCGGCGTCGGCGCGGCATTTCCGGCGGTCTTCGCGGTGATCGGCCTCGCCATGTCCGCGGCCTCCTTCGTCAATGCCTCGCTTGTCGAGCGCATCGGACTGCGTCCGCTATCGCATTGGGCGCTGGTGGCCTTTGTCGCGATCAGCCTCGTCCAGGCGGTCACCGCCATCTGGATCGCCGAGAACCTTTATGCCTTCACCGCGATGCTGGCGATCACCCTGTTCATCTTCGGCTTCATCGGCCCGAGCTTCAATGCCATCGCCATGGAGCCGCTTGGCGACATCGCCGGAACCGGCTCCTCAGTGCTCGGCTTCGTGACGACGCTCGCCGGCGCAATCTGCGGCTTCTTCGTCGGCCAGAACTACGACGGCACGGTGGTGCCGCTCGCGCTCGGTTTCGCCACCTTCGGCGCCAGCGCGCTGGTGATCGTCTTCATCACCGAGAAGGGCCGGCTGTTCCAGACGACCCAGCCCGCGCCGGCGGCCGCGCTTCCCCCGGCTGAAGCGAAAACGCCCCGCCAGACCGGGGTCTGACGGGGCGCGTGTCTCAACGAACGATTGCCGGTGGAGATTATCCCGCAGCCGCCACCTTCGCCGCCGCCTGAGGCTGGACCTCGGCGTGGTAGTCTTCCATCAGCGTGCGCGAGATCGCGTCGACCTGGAAGCTGTAGGGACCGATCTCGGAGACCGGCGTCACTTCCGCCGCCGTTCCGGTCAGGAAGCAGGCCTCGAACTCCGCCATCTCGTCCGGCAGGATCGCCCGCTCGATCACCTCGAAGCCGCGCCGCTTGGCGAGGTCGATGACCGTGCGGCGGGTGATGCCGTCGAGGAAACAGTCCGGCGTCGGCGTGTGGATCTTGCCGTCCTTGATGAAGAACACGTTGGCGCCGGTCGCTTCCGCCACCTGGCCGCGCCAGTCGAGCATCAGCGCATCGGCATAGCCCTTGCGCTCCGCCTCGTGCTTGGACAGCGTGCAGATCATGTAGAGGCCGGCGGCCTTGGAGCGGCACGGCGCCGTCGCCGGGTCGGGGCGGCGGTATTTCGCCATGTCGAGGCGGATGCCCTTCAGCCGCTCTTCCGGCTTGAAGTAGCTCGGCCACTCCCAGGCGGCGATCGCCAGGTGGATGGTGTTGTTCTGCGCCGACACGCCCATCATCTCGCTGCCGCGCCAGGCGACGGGTCGCACATAGGCATCGACCAGTTTCATGCGGGTCAGAAGCTCGCGGGTGGCGGCGTTGATGGTCTCCGCGTCATAGGGGATCTCGAAGCCCAGGATCGATGCGGAATCATGCAGGCGCTGCGTGTGCTCGTCGAGCTTGAACACCTCGCCGCCATAGGCGCGCTCGCCCTCGAAAACGCTGCTGGCGTAATGCAGGCCGTGGCTCAGCACGTGCAGCTTGGCATCGGCCCAGGGAACGAACGCGCCGTCGTACCAGATTTCGCCTTCGAGTTGATCAAACGGCAAATGTGCCATGTCGAATTCTCCCGCAATATCAGCGGGCTTGTCCCGCCTGTCTGTGTTTGCGCGACGCAGGGCGTCGCCGTCCCGTGACGTCGTTCCGACCAGCCGAATTCACGACTTTGCGCGGTGCGTCAAGTGTTTGTATGCTGACGCCGGGTCCTGTCGGCCGGGCTGGAAGTCGTCGAAATCCCGCCCTGCCGGCCAGAAAAGCCGCGCCGTTTCGCTCCGCGAACAACAAGAAGAACACATTCGGAGTGACTGTGTACGATCATTTCGCGAAAGGCAGGCAATGTGTAACAATCGGTCGGAAATAAGTCAATATGACTGACGTAAATTTCTCGCTTTCCGTCGACCGGCCGTCACCGGCGCGGCCGGCGCCGTCCGACGTGCCGATCGACATGATCGAACTGCTGTTCTTCGCCTACCGCGACTTCACCTCCGATCCGGACGCCGCCCTTGCCGAATTCGGATTCGGCCGCGCCCATCACCGGGTGCTGCATTTCGTCAGCCGGAACCCGGGCCTGCGGGTGACGGATCTGCTCGCGATCCTGAGCATCACCAAGCAAAGCCTGGCGCGCGTGCTGAAACAACTGGTGGAGGAGGATTACATCCTGCAGGAGCCCGGCCCGGTCGACCGGCGCGAACGCCTGCTGTTTGCAACCGAGCGCGGTCATGCGCTGGCGCTCAGGCTGATGCGGCTGCAGGCCGAGCGCATCCGCTCAGCACTCGCCGATCTGCCACAGGAAGGCCGGGAAGCCGCGCGAAGCTTCCTCTACAACATGATCGATCCCGATCAGCGCGCGGATGTGGCGCAGCTCATCGGACACAACAAGGATCAAGCGCCGTGACCGCCGATCTCGCCGAAAGGACCGCCGCAAGCCCGCCCGACGACGACGCCCCGCATCTGCTGCTCGTCGACGACGACAGCCGGATCCGCACGCTGCTGCGCCGCTTCCTGACGGAAAACGGCTTTCGCATCACCGCAGCCCCAAGCGCCGCGGACGCGCGCCGCAGCCTCGCCGGCCTGGAGTTCGACCTGCTGATCATCGATGTGATGATGCCGGGAGAAAGCGGGCTGGAACTCGCCGCCCATCTGCGCGACAGCAGCGACGTCCCCATCCTGATGCTGACCGCGCGCTCCGACGCGACCGACAGGATCGCCGGGCTGGAGGCGGGCGCCGACGACTATCTGGTCAAGCCGTTCGAACCGCGCGAACTGCTGCTGCGGCTGCGCGCGATCCTGCGCCGGCGCGCCACGCCGGCGGCCGAACTGCCGGCGGACGTGCGCTTCGGACCCTTCGTGTTCGACACGGCGCGGCGCGAACTGAAGCGCGGCGAGGAGATCGTCCGTCTCACCGACCGGGAGAAGGAGATCCTGTCGCTCTTCGCCGAAAAGCCCAATGACACCGTGCCGCGCAACGAGATCGTCGGCGACGACAGCGGCCTCGGCGAGCGCACCGTCGACGTGCAGATCAACCGCCTGCGCCGCAAGATCGAGACCGATCCCGGCAATCCGATCTATCTGCAGACGGTGCGCGGGATCGGATACCGGCTCGTATGCGACTAGGCGCGCGGATCGCGGCCGCGATCGCGACGGTTTCCGACAGGGTGAAACGAATGCGTCCCCGCCTGCCCGGGCCGGTCCGGCGCGCCCTCGATCTTCTGGCAACGCCCTATCGCGCGCTGTCGAAAGCGCTCTACAGGCGCATGCCCAAGGGGCTGTTCTCGCGCACGCTGCTGATCATCGTCGTGCCGATCGTGATCATGCAGGCGGTGCTCGCCTTCGTCTTCATGGAGCGGCACTACGATCTCGTTACCCAGCGCCTGTCGCAGGCAGTGGCGCGGGAAATCGCGCTGCTGATCAGCGTGATGGAGACCTACCCGCAGGACGAGGGCTTCGAGCGCATCACCGAGATGGCGCGCCAGGACCTGGCGCTTTCGGTCACAGTGCTGCCGCCGGAACCCCTGCCGCCACCGCGCCCGAAACCCTTCTTCGACATCGTCGATCTCTATCTGTCGGAACAGATCAGCCTGGTGGTCGGCCGGCCGTTCTGGATCGACACCGTCGGGCGCTCCAGCTTCGTCGAGATCCGCATCAAGCTGGAAAAGAACGTGCTGCGCGTGATTGCCAGACGCAGCCAGACCTATGCCTCCAACTCGCATATCTTCATCGTCTGGATGGTGTCCACATCGCTGGTGCTGGTGGTGATCGCGCTATTGTTCCTGCGCAACCAGACAAGGCCCGTGGAGCGGCTCGCGACGGCGGCGGAGGAATTCGGCAAGGGCCGGCCGATCGACGATTTCCGCCCGAGCGGAGCGCTGGAGGTGCGCCGCGCCTCCCAGGCCTTCATCGAGATGCGCCGCAGGATCGAGCGCCAGATCGAACAGCGCACCACCATGCTCGCCGGCGTCAGCCATGACCTGCGCACCATCCTGACGCGGTTCCGCCTGCAGCTCGCCCTGTTCAAGGACAGCGAGGAGGTGCGCGCGCTCCAGCATGACGTCGACGAGATGAAGACCATGCTGGAGGACTATCTGGCCTTCACCCGCGGCGACGGCGACGAACAGGCCCAGCCGACCGACCTGTCGCTGGTCGTGGACGAACTGGAAACGGAAGCCGAGATCCTCGACGCCACCGTCACGTCGACCTTCGTCGGCGACCCCTTCGTCACGGTGAAGCCGATCGCCTTCAAGCGTGCGCTTGCGAATCTGGTCACCAACGCGGCGCGCTACGGCGACCGGCTGAACATCGACGTGCGCCACGCCGACGGCTGGCTGACAGTCATCGTCGAGGACGACGGCCCCGGCATCCCGGAGGACGAACGCGAAAGCGTTTTCCGCCCGTTCTACCGGCTCGACCAGGCGCGCAATCAGGATGCAAGCGGCAGCGGGCTGGGACTCGCCATCGCCCGCGACATCGTGCGCGGCCACGGCGGCGACATCATGCTGGGACAGAGCGAGAAGCTGGGCGGCCTGAGCGCGCGCGTGCGCATTCCGCTGTAAGGCGGGCGATCAGGCCGAACGCCCGACGTCCCGGCAAGAATCAGTACAGCCGCCCGCCGAGCGGCACGTCCAGGTCGGGGCGCAACAGCACCACCTCGCCGTCCGCATCCGGCACGCCAAGGGTCAGCACCTCCGACATCATCGGCCCGATCTGGCGCGGCGGGAAATTGACCACCGCGAGCACCTGTCGCCCGACGAGGTCCTCCGGCGCATAGTGCGTCGTGATCTGGGCGGACGACTTCTTGATGCCAAGCTCGTCGCCGAAGTCGATCCTGAGCTTGATCGCGGGCTTGCGCGCCTCGGGAAACGGCTCCGCCTCGACGATCCGGCCGACGCGAATGTCCACTTTCAGGAAGGTGTCGAAATCAAGCGGGGGCGAGACGGGCCCGCCGCCGGTGTCTGATGAACTCATGGCTTGGTCTAACTGTCTGGTGGAACACGCGGTCCGGAACGACATTGCCCGAACCGCGCCACCTTATCGCTCAGGCAGCCGAGGGGGAAGCCGGCGATTCCGGGTCGCCCGAGGGCCGCTCGTTGCGCGGGGATGTGCGGGCGCGGCGCACAAGCGGCTTGAGGAAGCCCGCCGCCCGGTCGAGGCGCGACAGCCAGACCTCGCCGTCGTCGAGCTGCTTGTCGAGGGCGGACATGGTGCGCGCAAAACCCGGATCCTCGTCGTCGAGCCATACCTCGACCACCCGGGAAAAGGCGACCACCAGCCCCTGCGCGATCATCTGCGCGCGAAAGCCCGACGACGGCAGGCCCGCCGCCGTCAGCATCCAGCGCTGCGACATCCGCGCCTCTCCATTGAGCGTCAACGCCAGTTGCGGATCCTTGCGGGCCGCTGCCATCAACGCGCGCACCGCCTCGCGATGCGGCTGCAGGGCATCGAGCCGGCTCATCAGCACGTCGAACAGGCGGTCGCGCGCCGGCTCGTCGGTCATGTCGGGATCGACGCTGTCGAGCACTTTCTGGTCGATGTCGGCGAGAAACGCACTGAAACAGGCGGTCTTGGAGGCGAATGCGCCTCTCAGGACCGAGAGCTTGACGCCGGCCGCCTCGGCGACATCGCTCATGTCGAAGCCGGACCAGCCCTTTTCCGCCAGGAGCGAAAGGAAGGCGGCGACGATCTTCTGCTTGGTCTTCTGGGTTGCCATGCGGGAACCTCCTGAATGCGCGGGACTGCGGGCCTGCCTGTTACATTGGGGCAAACCGTCGCGAGCGCCAGTGGGTGCGACGCAAAGCGTCATCCAGGAGCGCAGATTTCCGCCCCGATCATCCGGTGCGTTCAGCCGGCCAGTTCCTGCGAGCGCTTGCGTGCCGCCGCGACCGCGGCATCCATGATCGGCTGCAGCCCGTCCTCGGCCATGAGGACGCCGAGCGCCGCCGCCGTGGTGCCATTGGGCGAGGTCACGTTGCGGCGCAATTCCGCAGCCGGCGTCTCCACCTGGTACATGAGCTCGCCCGCGCCGCAGACGGTCTGGCGCGCCAGCGTCATCGCCAGCTCTTCCGGCAGGCCGGCCTTGACGCCGGCGGCGGCAAGCGCCTCGGTGAGATAGAACACATAGGCAGGGCCCGATCCGCTGACGGCGGTGACCGCATCCATCTGGTCTTCGCTCTCGATCCAGGCCGAGGCGCCGATGGCGGCGAGCAGCATGTCGACCGTCTCGCGCTGCGCGTCGCTGGTGCGCGCATTGGCAAAGGCCACGCTCATCCCGCGCCCGACCTGGGCGGGCGTGTTCGGCATGACCCGCACCACGGCCGCATCGCCGAAAGCCTCCTCGAACACCGAAGCCGGCGTGCCGGCGGCGACCGAGATCACCAGCGTGTCCGCATCGGCGGCGGGTTTGAGCGCGTCGAGCGCTTCGGCCATCATCTGCGGCTTCAGCGCCAGCAGGAGCACGCCGGCGGTCACGCCCTCGGGGACTTTCGTCTCCTTGCGAAACCCCTTGTCCGACGCCATCGCAAGCAGCTCGTCGGAGGGCTTCGGATCGATCACGAGAATGGAATCCGGATCGGTTCCCGACGCGATCCAGCCGGCGAGCATGGCGCCGCCCATCTTGCCCGCGCCCACCAGAACGAGCGGCCGCGTCTTCGAAAAACTCATGCTTCCCCCGCAGTCTCGAACAAGGCGGTGTCAATGGCCTCGGCCGCCGTCTTTCCGGCCCAGACCACGAACTGGAACGCCTGATAGTAGCGCTCGCAAGCCTCCAGCGCCGTCGTCAGCAGTCCCTCGATCTGCTTGGAGGTTGCCTCCGCGCCGCCGGCAAGCAGCAGCGACTGGCGAAAGATCACCACGCCTTCACGGTTCCACAGGTCGAAATGCCCCATCCACAGCTGCTCGTTGACGAGCGCCAGAAGCCGCACGACCTCGGTGCGCCGCGGATCCGGCACCTTGAGATCGAAGGCGCAGGCCAGGTGCAGCGCCTCCAGGTCTTCCATCCAGGAAAACGAGACATGATAGTCGCACCAGCCGCCGGCGACCGAAATCGTGATCTCTTCCTCGCAGGAGCGCTCGAAGGACCAGTCGTTGATGGCGGCGATATGCTCAATCGTATCGACGGGATTGGCGGGCCGTTCGAACTCGATGTCGATGAGGCTCATCATCGTTCCTCTCGGCTTGCGGAGCACCGCCCCTCAAACGGGAAGCGTGTCCGCCCGTGTCGGTCCGCAGGATCCTGGCCTGTGCGTGGCCTGGCACCGTCGATGGAAACCCCGGACGCTGCCTGCGGCAATCAACCGCGAATCTTTGCGCACTCCCAGTATATAGGCAGAAAGTGACGCGAAGATATGTTCACCTTTCATTTACCCTGTTGCGCCTGTGGACGACACCGGACGCGGCGCCAAGCCCGCGCGACCGGCAAAACGGCGCATCGAACCGCCCCGGCCGGGGCCGGAGCGACAAAGGCGTCGGACGGAAGAACGATGGTGCGACCCTGGGGTCAGTCGTCGTTGGCGGGCGGCGTGCGGTCCGCAGGCTTCCCGCTTGCGGCCTCGAGCTCGGCGCCCCGCGCCTCCAGCGCCTCGACCATGTCGAGCGCCTTGGCCGCCATGTCGCGCACGACGTCATGCTCCTCGCGCTTGACCAGATCCATGTCCGCCAGGAACCGCTCCGCCTGGGCACGAAACGCCGTTTCGACCTCGCGGCGCGCGCCCTGTGCCACACCGGCGGCATCGGTCATCAGCTTGGCGAGATCGTCGAGAACGCGGTTGGGTCCCTGTGTCATCGCGAAATATCCTTCTTGCATGGGCGACCGCCCCGGCCGCCCTGATCCTGTCACTTAGGTAATGCGCTTTGCCCGCGGGCGAAACACCTGGCAAACGGCAAATCGTCACGTGCCGCGAATATACCGCATTCGCATGCGCTTGACGGTAGCCTCCATTCGGCGGCACCGTCGCGCCGCACCCGTCCCGGCCGCCGGCCGTTCAACCGGAGATCCCATGCCGACGCTCGTCCTGCCCTTCCCCACCATCGATCCGGTGCTGATCGAATTCGGTCCCTTCGCGATTCGCTGGTACGCGCTCGCCTATATCGCCGGCCTGCTCATCGGCTGGTGGTCGATGCGCGCGCTGGTCACCTCGGACAAGCTGTGGGGCGCGCAGATCCGCCCCTCGCTGGTGGATGTGGACGATTTCGTGGTCTATGCGACGCTCGGCACGATCCTGGGCGGACGGCTCGGCTATGTGCTGTTCTACGCGCCCGCCTATTACCTGCAAAACCCGCTGGAGGCGCTCGCGGTCTGGTCCGGCGGCATGTCCTTCCACGGCGGGTTTCTCGGCGTGGTCGCGGCGATGGCGCTCTTTGCCTGGCGGCGCGGCATTCCGCTGTGGACGCTGTTCGACCTCGCCGGCGCGGTCGCGCCCATCGGGCTGTTCTTCGGCCGCATCGCCAATTTCATCAATGCCGAACTCTGGGGCCGGACGACGGATGTGCCCTGGGCCTTCGTCTTTCCCGGCGCCGGCCCCGAGCCGCGCCATCCGAGCCAGCTCT
>MDTD01106963.1_pt1 | contig 26603 bp, 28 predicted proteins | sample 811221 | NCBI WGS metagenome assembly MDTD01 (sample SAMN05326646, study PRJNA326480) | marine metagenome | isolation source: seawater | place: Pacific Ocean: South West | collected 2011 | reverse complement strand
CCAGCAAAACGGAACCCATGAAAATGGCAGCCTGATGTGAAACCCTGATCCACCTTAACTGGGCTGCATTCTGGTCGAAAAAGCAGGACCACCTCTGGTGGCGACGATGTCTTCGTCTACACGGGTGGCCATGATGTCATGCACGACAACAGCGGCACTGACGAAATTCAGCTCGACGCGTCGTATGACAGCACCACACCTGACTACTTCCGCATCGATAATGACCTGCAAATCTATTGGGATGCAGACAACTCGATAACGATCACCAATTTCTTCAGTGGCGGCTCCATCGAGACGATGGTCTATGATGACACGACCACCATCACCTTGAGCAGCGTTTCATACGTCACACAGGGTACGGCCGCGGGCGAAACCCTGTTCGGATCAGGCAATGACGACTTGCTCTACGGCAATGGCGGTGACGATACGCTGAACAGCTTCGGCGGCACGTCGGGCGACGATACGCTTTACGGCGGCACAGGTGATGACGAACTCAATGGCGGCGCGGATGACGATTATCTCGACGGCGGCGCGGGTGACGATGAATATTATGGCGGCAATGGCAACGACCACTATTTCTATGTTTCTGGTCATGATTACATGGACGAGAACAGCGGCACCGACATCCTTGAGATCGCTGCGGGCTGGGAATGGGAAGACCTGAGCTTCAAGCGCTACGATACGTCTCCAAACGATCTATGGATCGAGATCAATGGCTCGAACTCCATCGAGCTGAACGCCCACTTTGCCACCAACGGCGCATTCGAGACATTGCGTCTGAATGACGGCACAGGGGACGTGAACCTGACCACCATGGTCTATGCGACCTACGGCACGGCAGGGAATGATACGATCACTGGCATCACCCAGAACGGCTCGATCAATGACATCATGTACGGCCTCGATGGCAACGACACGCTGAACGGCGGCATCGGCAACGATACGCTGCATGGTGAAGCTGGCGATGACAATCTATATGGTGCGGCTGGTGACGATACCTTCGTTTACACGGAAGGCATGGACTATGTCGGCGATACGGGTGGCGCGGATGTGCTTCACCTCGCAGGCGGCATCACCGTCGATGACATCACGATTTCTGATCTGGGCAGCAATGACGCGAATATCGTCATCACGGCCAGCACCGATGAAATCGAGATCGACAGGTTGCGTGCAGGGTCTCAGTACCATGTCGAGACCATCAGGTTCGATGATGGATTCGAGGCTGACTTGCCGAGCTACAATAGCTGGATGGTCGGCACGACAGGCAACACGATGATGTCTTCAAGTGCTACAGGTCATGTCATGCTCGGCCTTGCGGGCGATGATACCATGCAAGGTTTTGGCGGTAATGATACGATGCATGGCGGGGCTGGCAACGATACGCTTGAAGGCGGTGACGATGATGACTTCATGCATGGCGGCATCGGCGATGACCTGCTCTATGGCGAGGATGGTCTGGACGTATTGTTCGGGGGCGAAGGTGCTGACACCTTCTTCCTTGAAGACACGACTGCCTTTAACGATATCGATGTGATCAAAGACTTCAGCACGTCGGATGGCGATGTCCTCGATATCTCTGACATCTTGGACAACACCTCTTACGTTCACGGCACGGATGATATCGAAGACTGGCTGGAGATCACCGACAGCGGCGCGAATAGCGTTGTGAAGATCGACACGACAGGCACAGGCACTTTCGGGGGCGGCACACAGGTTGCCACGCTAGAAAGCATCACTGGCCTGACTGATGAACAAGCTCTTGTTTCTAGCGGCACCCTGATCGCCGCTTAGACGATAGAATTCTTGAAAAGGCCGCCTTCAAAGATGAGGGCGGCCTTTTTTCTTTTAGAAGGGGACTTCTTCTCCTTCGGGCCAATATTCGGGATCGGGCAGCAAACCCAAATCCATAAAGCTCGGCTGATGGAGGCGCGCAATCAGCGCCTCGTCTTCTTGACGTTCGTGCGCTTCCCATTCGCCCAGGGCGTGGGCCAGAACCATAGCCGCAAACTCTTCCCTGTCATCAAAGGAAGCACGATCGGCAAGCCATTCGAGCTTCGGGCCACAGGTTTCGCCCAAATCGACGGTGTAGAAGTACTCGGTCATGTGGTGTCCTTTCGGCGCTGGCGGCGTCCGCGTTTGGTGTTGCGAGGTTCGATGGCAACATCCAGCCCGTGGGCCTTTGCGAGTTCTTTGATCTTGGCGATGGCCGCACGCGTGCGGTCGGCCTTGCGTGCTTCCAAGATTGCATTGGCTTGGTTGATCAGTTCGGTGAGTTGCTGATCTGTGGCAGCGCCGAGTGTCTGCGGCACCGACACCTCGGCCGTAACTTGCGTGACAGTCTGATGATCCATTGCCTTTCCTTTCTTTAAGTTATGCCCAGCCTTGATGCGTGCGGATCAGGTCGCGGGCGATGTTGATGGCTTTGGCGCGGGCAGGACTGCCTCCGAGATCGGGATGCGCCTTGCGCATGGCCTTGCGGTAAGCACGGGAGAGCTGCGCTTCGGTGAAGCCTTCGACCGGCAGACCGAGAAGCTTGCAGGCTGGCTCCCAGCCACTGATGCGCGCGATTGCGGCTTCTTCCCTGACTTCTTCGCGGCCGCGACGCTGCCATTCGGGTTCGGCTTCGAATGCCGACAGACCGCGCGCCGTTCGGGCCTTCTGCGCCGCGATGGCTGCGCTGAATCTGTCGCTGATCAGGTTGATCACGCGAGCCGGGATGGACGGCAGCACTTCCAGCAGGACGATTTCTGCCGAGATCAGCACCAGCATGAACGCGAATCCGATCAGCCGCGTGACCAGCACGAAGGCGATGGCAGCAAGGCCGCCCATCACGCCGAGTGCGACTGCGCCCCCGAAATACGTCAGATACACATCACCCGCCGTCATGACAGAACTCCGATCAGTTTGTGGATCGTAACGCCAAGCAGGCCGAGATAGAGGAAAGCTGCCGCCGGATGCGGCGCCAGCAGGCAGACCAGCAGGTGATAGAGATCACCCCACATTCCCTTCAGGCCTGCGCCGAGGGTGACAGGTGACTTTCGCGACTGGTACGGGTTGCGGTTAAATCGGCCCCGTAATTCAGGGCGCTCCCAGTAAGGCGTTTTCTTTAGCGGCTGGGCTTCGAGGTTGCGGATGAACACGAGCTGACGTGTTTCATCAAAATGCAGAATCTCGTCTACCGTCAGCAGGGCGCGGCGCGTCTCAGAGGAACTGACCTGGCCCTGCGCATTGGTCGAGCGGCTATGAGTTGTCTGCTCGCCCAAGAGCTTGCTGACATACTCGGCCGTCTCCAGGTCGCTGACGCCAATGAACTGCCGTAGCCCGCAATTTGCGATGAAGGTCTGCCACTGCTCGCCATAGAGCGCTTTGACCTGACCGATATTCTGGAAGATCGGCCACAGCACGGCCTGGTACTTGCGCAAGGTGGCAAGCCAGTTCGGAAACCGCGTGATTTTGCCAAGTGCTGCTGCCTCATCGATCAGGAACAGCACCTTCTCGCGGGCAAGCGGGGCGCGCTGCATCTCCCAGATCGCACAGCCGAGTGCGAGACGCGGGATGGCCGCATGGCTTTCGTTATACTCAAGCGGCAGGACAACGGATATGATACCGCCCTTGAGCGGTTTGCCGGACTTGTTGCGTCCTTTCAGGATCGAGAAATCGACATCACTACGCTTTAGGCTCTCGCGCACGACCTTATCGCCGAGCCAGACCAGGTCCTGCTGGACTGTAGACATCACCGCCGAGAACTCTGCCGGTGCTTGCTCTTCGCGACGCTCCATCGACGAAGCGGTCTTTGAGACGAAGCCATCACCAGCTTGATTGGCTACCATCGCTTTGATCAGTGTCTCCCACTCATCAGCATCACCGTTGACTAGCGCGTAGACGGTGCCGAGATGGCATTCACTTTTCGGCATGGTGCTGATGACGTGCATCAGCACCGCCTGCAGGAAGCTGGTTGCCGCGTTCTTGAAATAGAGCGAGCTGCCATCTTCCTTGCCCGAGCGCGGGATGAGAAGCTCTGCGATCAGCAGCGCTTCGGAGGCGAATGTCTCGCTATCGGCATCGAGGATGTCGAGAGGGTTGAAGCCGTGGCGCGGCAGCGACCATGGCTTGTCGCCGAACATCCCGAATGGGTTGATGACACAGACTTCGTAGCCCGCTTTGCGCCAGGACTTGATCGCAACAGCCGTGTTCTCACCGCCGGGGTCGATGGCAAAGGCAAAGCCGGGGAGCATCAGGTTCGGCAGGATCGTACACGTACCCTTGCCGCTGCCCGAAGGGCCGAACGAGATGGCATGCGTGTCTTCGTAATAAACAGGCAGAAGGCCCGTCCAGTCGCCGACCAGAATGCCTTTGCGCTTGAACAGTCTCGCGCGCATGGCAGTCCAGGGCTTGAGCCAGCCTGCGCTGCCATAGGTCTTGGGGTCTTGCTTGAAGCGCCAGCCCAAAAGGCTGAGGCCAAGGACGCCAGCGGCGGCGTATGCGATGATGCTACCAGACATTTTTCACCTTTCGTCGATTGACGCGGGTTCATGTGCTGGTTTCCTAATAAGGACATCATCGCGCCCATTGCGCGGACACAAGTTGGACACAGAGCATGGGCGATACGCCGTCGATCTATTCGGACTATCAGTATGAGCGTTTGCGACTTCGTCTTCTTGCGTTCCAGCGCAAGCACAGCAAGAAGCCGCAGGGTTTGGCCAATGACATCGTAAGCCGTACGGGCTATGCGATGACCTATGATGGCGGGCGCAAGCGCGTTGAGCGGTTTCTTAACAACGCCAATCGTGTCACCGATGATTTTGTTGCGGCGGTCGAAGCCTTCCTCGGGGACTTTCAACTCATCGACTATGAGAGCGCGGCTCTCGCTCTTTCTAAGCTGACGCGCGGGCCGCAGGGCGCGCCGAGTGAAGAGGACATTTTGCGGTATGCAGGGGTCTATCACGCCGAGATGATCGGCCTGATGACCACCGAACACGATACGAGCGACTCCGCTAACGCAGACGGCAAGCTGACATGGATGACGACCACCCTTCCTGGCCCCGCTTATCCGGTGTTTCGGATGGCGCCGATGCATAATCACGCAGGGCTGTATGTCTGGGCAGCAAACTCAATGGCGAAGCCTGAAGAGGGGGCAAGGCCGGAAGACTTACAGAATGTCCCGTCACGCGGGATTGCATCTCGGTTCGGAGCGGATGGGCTGCTGATCGTGATCCGCGAGCCGCGCAGCTCGTTCTACTACAATGTTCGCATTGCCAGCGATGCGCCGTTCACACTGTATGGCAATGGTCAGCATTTTTCTGACGATGATGGCGGCAGCCAATCTGTTCGTCCGATGCCGCCGTTCGACCCACATTGTGAAATCCGCATGGTGCGGTTCAAAGAGCCTGAAGAGGAATAGGGCGCGTCCTTGTCAGGACCGGGCTCTAGACAGCGATGCTGCCCCAAGCCTGTAGTCTTGGCCGGTAGGTGACGATCCCTCGCGCGGGTGTGGCTGAGCGCTTTGTGGATAAATGCCCTGATTTTGTTGCAGAAATGTTGTCCGCATGTGAGACAGGGATAGAGGTAAAAGTTACCACGCGGGCGAGAGGAAAGCACATGGCACACGAAGGTATCGAGGTCTTTCGGGACCTCACCATTGGTTCGGAACAAATCCCGCTTGATGCAATCCGCGCGTCTCTTCTCGGTGTCGGGACTGAAGAGTGGGTTCACAATGAAGAGCAGGAAGCCAACCTCAAACAGTATGCTGTTGGTGCGCGCCAGGACGATATCCTCGTATTTGACTATGCCGGCAATAGCCTTCCAAAGGCGTCACTGACGCTTTGGCAGCGCGACAACGTCTACACCGTTACCAACATCGTGCCCGCCGAAGTTGGCGAGCTGGGGGTTAAGCTCTACAACGATCTTCTTGTCTGTTTTGTGGCTGAGGTCGTCGATGCGGCCGCCGTTCGAGATCAGCTCGCGCTTACGTTTACCGACGATGTTCGCGGCCTGGATACATGGACGAGTGCCGAAGCTGCCGGTGCCCTGCGCCGATTTTCAGCGTTGGCCAACAAGAGCACAACGAACTCGCATCCAAACGACCGTCAACGGTGGGAGGAGTTTGTGATCGAAGCGCATCGTGACGGCGACAACCTGCCCGTTGATATCCTCATGCAATGGCTCGTCGAAGTCGATGGCTGGGACGAGAATTCGGCCAACAAGCTCGCCATAGAATTCGAGCAGGGAATTTCCCTCCTTGGAGCTTATGATGCGATCTTGAGAGGGTAAGCACGTTGGGCTACGACTCTCTCGAAGCGATCGCACAGGCAAATGTGCCCGCCTTTCTGCCAGATACTTGCATTCTTATGGACTTCTTGCGTTCACCACGGCGGGATACCGTCGACGGGGCTGCGATGCTTGCCGCCCAAGCAATTCGAAATGCCGTGCATGATAGTGGCGCCGTTGGATGTATTATTGCCGAGCAGGTGCGCAATGAACTTCAGGCAAATCTTCCGGCAGTCCGCGAAGAAACCAATACCGCACTCAGCAAGCTAAGAGACGAGATCGCTCGGATAGACAAATGGTCCGAAGCGCTCGGACACGCCAGCGAAACCCAAATCGGTCACTTTTTGACCCGCGTTCCGGTCGCAGAGGCGCTAATGTTGGACATTGTGGGCGCGTCTTTAACACATCCGATCACGCCCAATATTCTATCGCGCGCGACGGCCCGCGTGATGGAACCACGAACCCCTGCAAGGAAAGGGAAGGACTCTACCAAAGACTGTGTCGTGGTCGAAAGCTATCTGGAGGTAGCCGGAGAGCTGCGAGCGCTTGGGCATGGCGGTGACATCATATTCGCCTCGTCAAACGTCAACGAGTTCCTTTCGGGAAGTCCGAGAGTGCTCAACGCAGATATCGCAGCCGAGTTTGACGCACTTGGCATTCAATACAGTCGCGCTCTTCACGAGACGCGGTATCTGCTGGGGTTGTAAGGAACCTGGCCCTGCTCGCGTAGAACTATCTATTCCTCAAGCAGCCGTACTGTCACCTTGTCTTCAAGCAGTGCGATAAGTTCCGGATCACCGCGCTCATACTCATCCGGGATGTGCAGCGTGATGATGCGGTTATCTGGCGGGCGCTGTTTGAACTTCTTCCTGATGCGTTCGCGGTGGTGATTTTCCATCGCAAAGATCATGTCGGCGGATGCGACCAGTTCCTTGGTGAGCGGCCGCGGCGCGTCTGGTGATGTCCCTGCCGAGATCGCTTCAATGCCTGGGTAATCCCGAAAGACATCTTCTGCCGTCGGGCTCCTCAGCTTGTTGGCAGTGCAGACAAACAGGATGCGCATGGCGGCAGTCTAGCAGGCGATTGCGGCTAGCATAGAGCCAAATTCTCCCTTGCTGCAGTCGGCAAGAGAAGGGCCATGTTCCGTTCTCAGCTGCGCCGCGGCAATGCCTGCACCGCATATCGTCATGGCGGGCTCCGCATCGCCGGTGCCGATTAATCGCTGTTCCGTTCCGCATGGCTTCGTCACGTCTCCGAAAATCGGTTGCCGCTCGCATCGCCAGTCCGAGCGAGAAGCTGGCGGATAGCGCGGGGCTCATGGCCGCAACTTGCTTTGTCGGCTCCCCCGTCCACTGACGTTTCCGGTCCCCCCAACAAAGCGTTGCAGCCGCCCCGACGCATCCGCCGGTCGCATCCGCATCGGCTGGCATGGAGCTGGCCCAATTCAACAAGGAGACTTGAAATGACGAATGAAACCGAAACCAACGATCAGTCCAAGAGCACAGGCTCGCGCCCGAAATTCCGCGCATGGCTCGTGCAGGACACGCCCGAAGGCGAAGCACACTGGACCGAACTCTCAGGCCTTTGGCCGACCAAATCCGGCAAGGGCTTCAAGGGCAACCTGACCACGCCGCTGGCCGCAACAGAAGGCCGCCTTGTGATCCTTCCCGCATCCTTCAAACCCGGCAAGGAGGGCTAACTATGAAGCTTCTACTTTCCGAACAGAGATCGAAGCTAATCGAGCAGGGTCGCGCAACCAGCGCGGCCCAACTCGAAGGAGCCGATGAACCCGACCATATGCCGGTCGTCAAACTCTTCACCCCCGATGCGAACTGCAGTTGGCTGATATCAGAGCTTGATCCCGATCACCCCGATCTTGCCTTCGGCTCTGTGATCTTGGCGTCGGCTGCCCCGAACTCGGCAGTGTGCTGATCAGCGAGATTGAAAGTGTCCGCGGTGCCTTCGGGCTTCCGGTCGAACGAGATCGGCATTTCACCGCAGATCGCAGCATATCGGCATACGCCGATCTTGCCCGCAAAAACGGGAGGATCACCGCATGAGTACGCATATCACCGATCACCACGTCAGCGCCTTTTCGGCGCTGACATCGGGTGAGTACACAAACTTCGCGCTCTTTTCCTGCCACGTGAACGGTCAGCCCGCAGCGGCGATCGTAGCCGTGACGCCGGAGGGAGACGAGTTCCAGATCACCCCGTTATTCGTGAGCGTGACCGACGACATGATCCTGTCCGATCACGACGGCATTCTCGCAGGAGGTGCGTCATGACCTACATCGTTGAAACATACACGCTTTGCGATGGCTGGGTGAACACCTGGCATAACGAAGAGAACGGGGTTACCAGTCCCGAAACATTCCCGACACGAGCAGCGGCGCAAGCCGCTCTCGATGAGTTCTTCGCCGAGATTGCCGATGAAATCGCGGTCGGTCAGCGCGCATGTGATGCGGGATATGACCGCTCAGAGTTTCGCGTGGTGAAGGTAGGTGAGCCATGAAAGCCGAATACGAAATCTATCATATCGAATGGCAGGGCATCGGTGTCGAAGTCCGTTGGGCGGCGCAGTGGATAAGTTCCACCGTTTATCCAGTCGCGCATCTGGAACTGGTTTCTGACGGGCGTGTAAAGCTGCCCGTCACCGAGACAGGCTACCGCTCACATTTTACCAATCGCGAGATTGTGGAAGATCACGGCGGTCCCGTGGCGTTTGCCATCGCCTGGCTCGATCACGAAGCGAAGAGTGATGCGTGGAAGCGCTATATCGATGCGAGCAAACAGCTCACACTCTTTTAGTTGCACAAATATTGCCGAAGCCCTCTGCCAAGACCGGCGGAGGGCTTTCGCACGTTCCAGCTTGCCTGATCGGCAAGGATCGGCGCGGGGTCCGTGCTGGTGCACGTCTGTCCGCGCCGATCCGATTCAGCCCGCGGTGCAGGCGATCAATTGGCGGCGGAAAGCGCGTGTCCAACTCTTGTCCGTTCGCCAATTTCAGCGTAAAAATGAATGTATATCAACGGGATCGCTTGCTCAGCGCTAGTTTGCGGGCAGGTGTTAAGAAATCCCTAATCTTGTTCCGTTATCATTAGCTGAATAGGTCGTTTTCAGAGCGATACAAGATGTGCGCGGTGACACCGCGCCATCTTGGAAGGGGGCTAAAGAGCCGCCCCCGTTCCATCCCCCGCTCGTGTGGTGAGACCGAAAGAGAGACGAATCGTCCCCGTTGTTCACACCACAGCAGCATTTCGTTGCTGCACCACGACCGAAGAGCCTTCGTGCCCTTTGGAAACCTGAGCAGGAGACTTCGCTCTCCTGCACCATCGACCGGACCTTGGGAGATATGCTTCTCCCATCCGGACTGAACCCATGCACCAGGGAAATTCGCACCCTGGACGGCGACCAAAAGGGAGACTTCGGCTCTCCTCTTGGAACTCCATCGACCAACATTTCGGTGTTGGATCACGAGCAGGAAACGGTCCTGCAGCCGGTGGCCTACGAGAGGTGAAACGGGAATACGCTATGGCTGGCAGCGGCAGCAACAAAAGAGAGCGCCAGATCATTCTCAAGGCGCGCTTTAACGAGCAGGAAGCCTCGCTCGTTAAGCAGCAAGCCGATGCTGCCGGTCTGTCTGTGTCTGCGGTGATCCGTTTCGCTCTTCTCGACCAAGCGCCCCTTCGCGCATCGCGCACACCACCCCTTGATCGCGAACTTGCCGCACGTTTGCTGGCTGCTCTTGGGCCGATCGCGTGCTCCATGAGGCAGGCTGCCGATGCGGGCGATATCGATCATCTTTCCGAGACGGTCATCGCCGCGCAGCGCGATCTCGCAGAACTCCGCACCGTTGTCATGTCTGCCTTAGGGAGAAAACCATGATCCTCAAAGGCAGTTCCCGCACCAACGGGGCCGATCTCGCAACCCATCTCATGAACGGCTACGACAATGAACGCGCCGAGCTAGCCGAAATGCGCGGCACCATCGCCGATGATCTGCATGGCGCCTTTGCCGAGATCGAGCTGATCGCATCCGGGACGCGCGCGCAGAAGCCGCTCTTTTCGCTGTCCATAAATCCCCATCAGGCGCTCACGCGCGAGCAGTATTTCGAGGCGATAGACGCCATCGAAAACAAGCTGGGCTTTGCAGGACAGCCGCGTGCCGTTGTCTTCCACGAGAAGGAAGGCCGCGAGCATTGCCATATCGTCTGGTCGCGCATCGATGCAGCACAGATGAAGGCGATCCCGGACTCGTTCTACAAGGCACGTCTCTGCGACATGGCGGTAGTTCTTGCCGAAAAATTCGGGCACGAACTGCCGGAAGGGCTCAAGCAGTGGCGGGACAAAAACCGCGAGCTTGGTGACAAGCTTGAGCCTAGCCTTGCGGAAACCGCCAATGCAAAGAAGACGGGCATCAGTCCCGAGCAGCGGCGTGAAGACATCACGGCTGCTTATGTGCAAGCCGATAGTGCTGCGGCCTTCGTGAACGCGCTCGATGAGAAGGGCTATGTGCTCGCCAAAGGTGTTAGCCGCGCATTTGTTATCGTCGATCAGTTCGGCGATGTGCATAGCCTGTCGCGCTACGTCAAAGGCGTTCGCACTAAGCAAATAAAGGCTCGGCTCGCCGATCTCGACATGGCGTCACTGCCAAATGTTGCGCAGGCGCAGGAGCAGGCCAAGGCGCGGCTTGCAGCGCAAGAAGAACGCCTGCGTGAGCAGCAGGACGTGCAGCGTGATCGTCGGCATGCTGATGATGAGCGTTTCAAGCGCAGCATCGATCAGAAACGCAACGCCATGGAAGCGCGCCAGCGCGAGCGAAGGCTGGAATTTGTGCAGGCCGAACAGCAGGTACTGACGCGCCATCAAGATGAAAAGCTCGCGCTCGATGCTGCACAAAAATCCGAGAGCGGGGGGCTCTTGTTCCGCATGCGCACCCGGGTGGCCGATCTGATTTCAGAGCGTCCAGCGCTGCGTTCCGTGCTCAGTCACATAACCGAAAAAGCCGGGCTTGATCCGCGTGATCGTCATCGCCTGGAACAGCAGGCGCTTGCCCGGCGGCATGCAAGGGAACGTGTTGCTCTGGCCGGTCGCAAGCGGTCGGTCGAGAAGATCGAAAAGCGCGAGCGCGCGTCGCTTGAACGTGATCTCAAGCAGGAAATGCTGCAGCGGATGGTGCGGCAGGAGCAGCTGCGTGCTGCAGCAAAAGTGGAAGGGATCGATGCCCGTGAGGCCGCCCACATCTTGCGCACCGATCCACGTCTTCTTGAAGAACGCGCTTTCCAGGATGAATTCAATCACGAGGCGGCCGGTGATCATCACTACGACGATGATGATCGTAGCGGTGATGATGATGACGATGGTCACAAGAAGAAGCGGAGCTGGAAACAGCGCGCTAAAGACAAAGGTCTCAAGCAGGAGCGCGGGCGCGGCGGCTATGGCTATCGGCGTGGTAACTAACGTGCAGAGTCCGCAGTCCTCGAACAAGGGGATACGCGGCGCGCTGTATCACTTGAAAAGCTCTTCAAGCGCTTCCTTCTGGGCTTCGAATTTCGCCTGGTTTTCCGACTTCAACGTGTCGATGTTCTGCAGCTTCCAACGGACGGCCGGCAGGTCTGCAGCGTGTGGCGCGCCTATCAGCGAAAAGTCAGGTGTCCCGTCATACAGGCCACGCAGGAATGCCTTGGCATCCTCATCAAGGCGTGCGTTCAGGTCTGCGACCAGTCGCTCTCGCGTCTCGATCAGATCGGCAAGCGGTACGGACGTTGTCGTCATACCCTCGAATTCCTTGGTGTAGGGCTGGTCGAGATCGATCATGTTCGGATTCAGCAGTTCGTGCGCCGGACGCTTGGCACTTGCCACATAGACAAGAAACGTCCGGAACAGGGCATCAGTGAGTCCTTCGTTCTCGTAGAGTAGTTTTACGTCGTAAAGATCGCGGGGATGCTGCCTGTCCGTGGCCGCGCAAAGCTTACCGCCGAAGAGGTCTTCGAATGAAACGACCTGGATTTCAGCGAAGCCAAATTCATTCTCGACCGCTTCCGTGACCCCCATCAACTTAGGCTCGTGAACAACGCCGCGCGTCACAGGTGACGTCTCGATCTTGATCGTGGCGGTACCCATACTGACCTGCACGCGGGTTGGATTCTTGCCACCACCATCTATGCGGCGAACCTTCGCGTCAGCGATGCCTGCGTCGATGGCCCCGGCGATGCGTTCTAGCGACTCGTTGATTTCGATAAGGCTTTCGGCGCGGTCTTTGATCGGCAGGTAAGTCAGGTCAATATCGACCGACAGGCGCGGCAGATCACGGTAGAACAGGTTGATCGCAGTGCCGCCCTTGAGTGCGAATATCTCTTCCTTCGCGACATACGGGAGTATGCGCACGAGTAGCGCGACCTGGGCTTCATAGATGTCACGCGCCATCACTTGCCTCCGTGCACACGAATTCTTCCGGCACCATGATCCGGTAGCGCGGGTGTATTTTGCCGCCTTTGACCAGAGCGCGGTCGCCGCTGCCGAGGTTGAATTCTTCCGGATCGAGACGCTTGCGCCAGGCGTGGTTGTGACGGTCGGCGAAGACGAAGAACAGGCGTTTTACCTTGATCTTCTTGCAGCTGTGAAGCAGCGCCGACAGCGTACGCGGGCGCAGCGTCGTCAGGCCTTCGAACACCATATCGAGATTGTGGAAGCTTTCATGGTCGGGCAGCTCGTCCATCACTTCCATGACCGCCCGTTCAGGGGCTGACATCTTGAGCTTCCAGTCCCACGGGAGAGTGGTGCTGGCGTCGGTTTCGTCCTTGGTCAGGCCGAGGGACGGATCGGCGAACAGCGAGGTGCTGCGGGTTTCTATTGGTGCGTTCAGTGGCAGTTTGGCGAGCCAGTTCGGTATGGCATCGCCATAGACCCAGACAGGGGCGTTGCTGCCAAGGCGCAAATAGTGGTCGTAGCCTTGCTGGCCGAGGGCAGTCGTGCCGCCGACATGGATGTCATAGCCCATGATGTGCTGCAGCGAGAGCAGGCAGGTTTTCCAGTCGAGTGTGTTGGCTTTCGAGGCGTTCGGTGCAGGGCGACGGAAGACGCCGCGATGGACGCGTTCCAGCCAGCCGCGCTTGACGTAGGAGTAGGACGAGCGCCGACCTATATCGTGGCGCTCAAGCCATGCGGAGTCCACAAGGAAGCCTGCGGGTACAGACTCAAGTAGGTTCTTTATTTTTTTGTTCTCTTGTCCGCTCATAATGGACATATTAGCATAAACTCAAAGAGATTGCTAGTGCTCTCTTTAGGAAAATGGGATTTTGTCCGCTCTAGATGGACTAAGTGAGGCATTCTTAAAGAGACTTTAAGTCAGAGGCTCCGAAACTCTCCAGCAAAGCAGGGCGGGCGTGGGTGCCCTGTTCTTCTGCGCCGCCGCACCCCCATCAGCAAGTGAGGGGTGACGGACGGCTCCGGCGAAGCAGGGCGATAAAATCGTGGAGGATTCAATCAAAAGGCTCCACAAGTGTGTATCCATTGGCTACACTCGATGGCGATGAAAGATGTCGGGCTTCGCATACGCATCGATCGGGACCTGCGGGAGCAGTTCCTCAAGGCGTGCCAGGCGGACGACAAACCCGCCGCTCAAGTGCTAAGAGAGTTCATGCGCGCCTATGTGGCCGAGCGTGGCGCTGATTCCGCAATCACGCATGGCGGCGGAAAAGAAAAAGATAACGGGGTAGAACCTTGAACGCAGTTGAAATCGAAGAAGCAATTTCCAGACTGGCCGAACAGCCGTTCGACGCCGAGGAATTCCCCTTCGCGTTTCTGGAGGCGTTCGGCAATAAGGCGACCACGATCAAGCGGCTCCGCAGCGGCGCATCGAACAAGTCCGATATCGGCGGCGTTCTCCAAATCAATAACATCCACATCAAGGTCTGCGCCGAGGGGCGGGTCTCCGACACGATCCGCGCGCTGCGCGAGAGCCCTGCCACGAAGAACGCCCGCAACCGCGTCAAGTTCATCATGGCGACCGACGGCATCACGCTGGAAGCCGAAGACCTTTCATCTGACATCGCCCCGATCGTCTGCCCGTTCGCGGACTTCCCCGATCATTTCGGATTCTTCCTTCCGCTTGCCGGTATCTCGACCGTCAAGCAAATCCGCGAGAGCGCCTTCGACATCAAGGCAACGGGCCGCCTGAACCGGCTTTATGTCGAGCTGCTGAAAGACAACCCCGAATGGGGCACCGCCGAGCGCCGCCACGACATGAACCATTTCATGGCGCGGCTGATCTTCTGCTTCTTCGCTGAAGACACCGATATCTTCGTCAAGGCCGATCAGTTCACCGCCACGATCGAGCAGATGAGCGCGCCGGACAGCACCAACACCCATGAGGTGATCAGCACGCTGTTCCGCGCCATGAATACCAAGGCCGAAGAGCGCGACGCGGCGAACATCCCCCGTTGGGCGTCCGATTTTCCCTACGTCAATGGCGGGCTGTTCTCGGAAAGCGTGGACGTGCCGCGTTTCAGCAAGATCGCGCGCTCCTACCTTCTGCATATCGGCAATCTCGACTGGAAGAAGATCAATCCCGACATCTTCGGTTCTATGATCCAGGCCGTCGCCGATGACGAGGAACGCGGCGCGCTCGGGATGCACTACACGTCCGTTCCGAACATCCTGAAGGTTCTGAATCCGCTCTTCCTTGATGATCTGCGCGAGAAACTGGACGACGCTGGTGACAACGCGCGCAAGCTGTTGAACCTGCGCAACCGGATGGCACGGATTAGGGTCTTCGATCCCGCCTGCGGCTCCGGCAATTTCCTTGTGATCGCCTACAAGGAAATGCGGGCGATCGAAGCCGAGATCAACAAGCGGCGCGGCGAGCCCGACCGGCGAACCGATATCCCGCTGACCAACTTCCGTGGCATCGAGCTACGGGATTTTTCCGCCGAGGTGGCGCGCCTGGCGCTGATCATCGCCGAGTATCAGTGCGATGTGCTCTATCGCGGCCAGCGCGAGGCGCTGCGGGATTTCCTGCCGCTGGATGCGATGAACTGGATCACCTGTGGCAACGCCCTGCGGATCGACTGGCTGAGCATCTGCCCGCCCACGGGGACGGGCGTGAAGATGCACGGCGATGACCTGTTCAGCACACCGCTTGATCAGGCCGAAATCGACTTCGAGAATGAGGGGGGAGAGACCTATATCTGCGGGAATCCTCCGTATGTGTGGACTAATGATCAGTCTCCGGAGCAGAAGGTCGATCTTAAATTGCTCTTTGAGCAATACACCAAGTCCTGGAGAGCCCTAAATTACGTCGCAGGATGGTTTCTCAAGCTCGCACAATACGGTTTAGTTTGTGATTGCCGTGGTGCCTTTGTCTCAATTAATACGGTTTGCCAAGGGCAACATGCGGTTACCTTCTGGCCCACAATATACGAATGTGACCATCGAATTCACTTCGCGCACGAGCCCTTTAAGTGGCATAACTTGGCCTCAAACAACGCTGGTGTGACAGTAGTAATTATCGGCTTATCCCGAGAGGCAGACAATAAAGCAAGACTGTATGGTGAGGACGAAAGTGGCGAAACATTCGTTCGAGTAGTCGAAAAAATAGGCCCTTATCTTACACCGAACGTCGATGTGCTTGTGTCAAAGCACTCGAAGGCGATCTCTCAAATTGGGGAAATGGTGCGTGGTAACATGCCATATGAAGGCGGACACCTTCTACTCTCAAAGCAAGAAAAAGATGCGATGATATCTTCCGATAGAAGGTCGGAGGAATTTGTGCGGAGAATTAGTGGATCGTCAGAGATAATTGACGGGAAACCGAAATACTGCCTGTGGATTGATGACGACTCCGTGGCGCGGGCAAGAGAGGTTGAAAATATTCGAAATCGCCTTGATGCCGTGCGTGAACTGAGGGCGAAAAACTCAGACAGAAATGTTGTAGCAATGGCGGAAACGCCACATAAATTCCGCGAAACAAATAGTGGTTCGATCTGGACGATTGCGATGCCGGCAGTTTCATCCGAAAATCGCGAGTATCTTCCCGCAGCTCTGCTTGACGATCGGCATACTATTTCAAATAGAGCTTACGGACTCTATGACGCTGATCTTTTCAACTTCGCGCTTCTAGTGTCGAGCATGCATATCGCCTGGGTCGGCACAGTGTGTGGCAAGCTCGAAATGCGCTACTCATATACTAACACGCTCGGATGGAATACATTTCCGATCCCGAAACTTACTGAGAAAAACAAGGTTGATCTGACTCGATGTGCCGAAGACATCCTTCTTGCGCGCGAAGCTCACTTTCCCGCGACCATCGCTGATCTGTACGACCCCGAGAGGATGCCCCAAGACCTGCGCGCAGCCCATGAACGCAACGATGAAATGCTGGAGCGCATCTACATTGGCCGCCGCTTCCGCAATGATACGGAGCGGCTCGAAAGGCTATTCGAGCTTTACACTAAGATGACCAAGGCGAAGGGGGCGGCATGATTGTTCAGCCGAACACAGGAACTAAGCTGTTCGAGGAGATTGACGAGCGTTTCGAGCGGGATGATGAATGGTCCTTTCCGAAATCCGTTTCGATTGGCTGGCCAATTCTTGAAAAGCCAAAGCCTAATGACTTTCGTGACTTCAGTATCAGGTATTATGAAGCATCTCGCTCCCTTTGTGAGATGGTAAGTAGAAACAAGATCGAAGACTACGTTGCCAGTTTCCCCATCATCTTTCTTTTCCGGCACTCCGTTGAGCTGGCGCTCAAGGCGGTGGTGTTGCATCAAACTGGAAAAAGTGCAGCTGGGCATGACCTTTCGGTGCTCCTGAAGAAGGTCACCGGGATGCCGGACTGGGTGGTTAACTGGGTATCCGAGCTTCACCGTTTGGACGAGAGATCGACGGGGTTGCGCTACCCTGATACGGACGTCGCCTTCTTTGAGGCGGGCTCTCTGATGCCAGAATGGCAGGAAAAGACAGAAAGGCTCCATGCTGTATTACTCGCGCTGAGCCAAGGCCACATCCGATGAAAGAGATTGTATGACCAATAATGTTCCCTCCGTTTCCGTCACCTATGCCCGCAACGGCAGTTCGACCAAGTCGAACGAGCTTGGCATGCGGCCAATGCAGGAACGTGCCTTCGAGCGGCGGGGCGAGCAGTATCTCCTGATCAAGTCGCCACCCGCATCGGGCAAGAGTCGCGCGCTCATGTTCATCGCGCTCGATAAGCTGCACAATCAGGGGCTCCGGCAAGCCATCATCACCGTGCCGGAAAAATCGATCGGGTCGAGCTTTGCCGACGAGCCGCTCAGTGACTTCGGGTTCTGGGCGGACTGGCATGTCGTGCCGAAATGGAACCTCTGTAACGCGCCTGGCGCCGACGGCAGCAAGGCCGACTCTGTGGGCGCGTTCCTAAAAAGCGATGACCGCGTGCTGGTCTGCCCGCACGCGACCTTCCGCAACGCCGTCGAGAAGTTCGGTGTCGAAGCCTTCGACGATCGCCTGATCGCCGTGGATGAATTCCATCATGTTTCGGCCAACCCTGATAACAAGCTAGGGGCGCAGCTCACCGAGCTGATCGCACGCGATAAGGTGCATGTCGTGGCCATGACGGGATCGTATTTTCGGGGCGATACCGAGCCGGTGCTCATGCCCCATGATGAAGCGAAATTCGATACCGTTACCTACACCTACTATGAACAGCTCAACGGATATAAGTACCTGAAGACGCTGGATATCGGCTACTACTTCTATTCCGGCGCCTATGCCGATGACATCCTGAAGGTGCTGGACCCCGCCGAAAAGACGATCATACACATCCCTTCCGTCAATTCACGCGAGAGCACGAAGGATAAGATCAGGGAAGTTGAGCACATCATCGAGGAGCTTGGCGCATGGCAGGGAACCGATCCTGCCACCGGCTTCCAGCTTGTGAAGCGCTCAGACGGGCGCATCTTGCGGATTGCTGACCTGGTCGATGACGATCCGACCAAGCGGGAGAAGGTTTCAGCGGCGCTTAAAGACCCTGCGCAGAAGAACAATCGCGACCATGTGGACATCATCATCGCCCTGGGCATGGCCAAGGAGGGCTTCGACTGGATTTGGTGCGAGCACGCGCTGACGGTTGGCTATCGATCGAGCCTGACCGAAATCGTTCAGATCATCGGACGCGCCACCCGTGATGCGGAAGGCAAGACAAACGCCCGCTTTACCAACCTGATCGCCGAGCCGGATGCGGCAGAGGCGGCTGTCACCGAGGCGGTGAACGACACGCTGAAAGCTATCGCGGCCAGCTTGCTCATGGAGCAGGTGCTGGCCCCGCGCTTCAACTTCACCCCGAAGAAACCGGATAGCGGGCCGGTCGAAGGCTTTGACTACGGTGAGGGCGGATACAAGGAAGGTGAGTGCAATGTCGGCTTCAATGAAGATAGCGGCCAGTTCCAGATCGAGATCAAGGGGCTTGTCGAACCCAAGAGCAAGGAAGCCGAGCGCATCTGTCAGGAGGACCTGAACGAGGTAATCGCGGCCTTCGCGCAGGACAAAACCACCGTGGAGCGCGGGCTGTTTGACGAGGAGCTTGTCCCCGAAGAGCTGACACAGGTGCGCCTGGGCAAGATCATCAAGGACAAGTATCCCGAGCTTGATGAAGGCGATCAGGAAGCCGTGCGCCAGCATGCAATCGCAGCGCTGAACCTCACGCAGAAGGCCAAGGAAGCGGCGCTTGAAGGCGATGACGCAGAGAAGAGTGGAAACACCGCCTTGATCGACGGCGTCCGGAAATTCGCAATGGACGTGCGCGATCTGGATATCGATCTGATCGACCGGATTAACCCGTTCAGCGAAGCCTACGCCATCTTGGCGAAAACGATGAGCGAAGAGAGTCTGAAGCAGGTTCAGGCCGTCATCTCTGCGAAGAAGGTGAAGCTGACGCCCGAAGAAGCCCGTGACCTGGCGCGACGCGCCGTGAAATTCAAGCAAGAGCGCGGGCGGTTGCCATCGATCACTTCGCCCGACGCTTGGGAAAAGAAGATGGCCGAAGGCGTTGCCTTTCTTGCCCGCATGAAAGCGGAGGCTGCCAATGGTTAAGGAATTCACCGAAGACGACGATGCGCTTCTTGCCGAACTCGGCGTCGAAGTAGAAGAGAAGAAAGCCCAGACCCGCACGCCCCGCGAAGAGCGCATCATCGCGGGGTTCGAAGAGATTCAGCGCTTCGTGGAAGAACATGGCTGCGCACCACAGCATGGCGAAGACCATGATATCTTCGAGCGCCTGTATGCCGTTCGACTGGATCGTATCCGGGAACAGGCGGATTGTAGGGAACTGGTCGAACCGATCGATCACCAGGGATTGCTGGCAGGGTCAGCACCATCATCGTCATCAGCGACGGACGAGATGGATGACGATGCCCTTTTGGCGGAACTCGGCGTCGAGGCTGAGGCCCCGCCGATCACGGAGCTCAAGCATGTCCGGACGAGCGCCGAGAAAAAAGCCGCCGAAGAAATCGCCAACCGCGAAAAGTGCGAGGACTTCGAGACTTTCAAGCCACTCTTCGAGCAAGTCCAGAGCGAGCTGGACAGCGGCCTGCGCGAGACACGCCCCTTCGAGATGAAGGCCGAAATCCAGCCAGGACGGTTTTTTATCGTCGGCGGCCAGAAAGCCTATGTCGCGGAGATGGGCGAAACCACTATCACAGCCCAAGGCCGAACCGATGCGCGGCTTCGCGTGATCTTCGATAATGGCACGGAGAGCAACATGCTTATGCGCTCGCTCCAACGTGCCCTGAACAAGGATGAAGCAGGCAGGCGCATCACCGATCCCGTGGCCGGTCCATTGTTCGCTGACCACACGATCGATGGCGACGAGGCCAGCGGCACGATCTATGTCTTGCGGAGCAAGTCCGATCATCCGGTTGTCGCCGAGAACCGCGATCTTGTTCACAAGATCGGCGTCACGAACATGAGCGTCCAAAAACGCATCGCGGGCGCGCGACTCCAGCCGACATTCATGATGGCTGACGTCGAAGTTGTAGCGACCTACGAGCTCTACAACATCAACCGAACAAAGCTGGAAAACCTGCTCCACCGAATCTTCGAGCCTGCGCGGCTCGACATCGAAATCATGGACCGCTTTGGCAAGCCTGTCGTTCCACGCGAGTGGTTTCTTGTACCGCTGTTCGTCATCGATGAGGCTGTGGAGAGGATCAAGGAAGGGACGATCGGCGATTTTGTCTATGATCCGCAGGCGGCGACTCTTCGTGCCCGCAAGACTTCATCCGCGGGAGGGGGAATGAAAGATGGATAGCGAAAGTTCACCTATCGGTTCTATGTGGAGGCGTTGGGATCTTCACCTGCATGCACCGGGGACAAAGCTGAGTAATGCGTATGGTGCACCCGACGACGACACATGGGACCGCTTCATCGACACGTTGGAGGAATCGCCGGTTATCGCATTCGGAATTACAGATTACTTCTCGGGCGACACATATTTCGAAACGGTGCGCAGGTATGTCGAAAAGTATCCCAATTCTCAAAAGAAATTTTTCCTCAATATCGAGTTCCGCCTATCGGAGTCGATAAGCAAGGACGGGGGGCACCCCCACATGCATGTCATATTCGACAATGATCCCGATCTTTGCGGGTATGAAAAGATCACCCGATTCCTGACAAACCTTGAAACACAGTCGATAGACGATGCGAGTGCCAAGACACGCTGCACCGACCTTAAGGATACCTCAGACTTCGAGGCGGCCACGGTTGGCCTTGATAACCTTCTTAGAGCGCTCGTGGATACGTTTGGTGATAGTGAACCATACCTGCTCGCGTTTCCTGCGAATAATGACGGTTTGCGGTCTACCGATTCAGGTTCACCCCGAAAAATCCAGCTGGCCGATCGCATAGATAAGGTGTGTGATTTCTTCTTTGGCAATGCGGGTAACAGAGATTTCCTTTTGCGAACAGACCGCTATGCGCAGGGCCCTTCGGTTCCTAAACCGGTGGTTTCAGCCAGTGACGCTCACTGCTTTGATGATCTTGAACGCTTAGGAGGAGATGTTGCCGGATTTCCGCCAACCTGGATCAAAGCCGATACAACTTTCATCGGGCTGAAACAGATTTGCCATGAGCCAGCCAGTCGCGTGTTCATTGGAACACAGCCTGATGTCATGGTGCGGCAGGAGCAGGACGGAACTAAGTTTCTCGACCGTCTCCAGGTAAATCAGATCGAAGGATATGATGAGTCCAACGGTAGATGGTTCAAGGCTGTTGATCTCCCACTGAACCCGGAACTAACAGCAATTATCGGAAACAAGGGCAGCGGAAAAAGTGCAATTGTCGATATCATCGGCCTTTTAGGTAACAGCCGCCAGGAGAGTTACTTCTCGTTTCTGACAAATGACTCAAAGAGTAAAAAGTTTCGTCAGAAGGGGTTTGCAGAAAATTATCTTGCTGCGATCACTTGGCATACAGGAAGGCAAGAGGAAAGGTTGCTCAGCGACAGTTGTGATTTGGATATGCCGGAGTCTGTCCGATATTTGCCCCAAAATTATTTTGAGCAGCTAACGAACGAACTTGAGATTGAACAATTTAGGGCAGAAATCGAGGAGGTTGTATTCTCGCACGTTGAAGAAACAGAGCGACTCGGGAAATCGTCATTCTCCGAATTGGAGGAGGCGAAGACACTGCAAAGTAAACATGAGATCAGTTCCCTCAAACGCCAACTCCGAGAGATTAATATCGAGATCGTTGAACTTGAGGAGCAAAGCTCGCCTCGCTATCGAAGGCAACTTGAAGGACAGATTCAGGCCAAGAAGGACGAACTTAAGGCCCTTGATGAGGGTAAACCAAAGGAAGTCCCACCTCCCGAGACCCAAACGCCGGAACAGAAGGAACTCGCAGAAAAGATTGACAGGCTCTCCAAGCTGCTCGCCTCTTTGAAAGACGCGGGGCAGCAGAAGGTAGTCGAAACCACGGAGTTAAAGGCTAGTCTCCAATCCGCAAATTCACTCAAAGATAGACTGACGAACCTTGATGTCCGAGCAAGGGAAGATATCAAGGAATTGACCGCGGCTCTTAGCCCTTTGGGTCTCAATGTTGCAGAAGTCGTGACGTTTCGTGTCGAACTTGCACCACTTCAGCAGAAGATCGACGAGATTCAGGGAGAAATTGCGGCGTTGGAGAAGGACAATGAACGCGAGTTCACCCTGGGTACGAATTTCGAAGATTTGGTGACGATTCCAGACCTGAGAGCCGCTTATAAATACATCCAAGATGAGATTGACCGTCTCAAGGAGCAGCTCGGTGCGCCGCAGCGCCGGTACCAAGCTTACGTTGAGCGTTTGGCGGCATGGAACGCGAAGCGCCTCGACTTGATTGGAAACGAGGAAGACCCGAAGCATGAGACGCTGAACTGGCTCAAAAACCAACTGAAATACATCAGTGAAACATTGGCGGAGACGCTGGCGGAGAGTTATAATCAACGTAGAGATATCGTTAGGCAAATTTATGCGAGTAAGAGCGAGTTCCTCAATTTCTACAGGGACCTGAAAACGAGCGTCGAAGAGCGTTTGGAGGCGGTGCGCGCCGAGGGATTTGAGATCGAAATCGAGGCTTCGTTCATTGTTGACAGGGATTTTCGCCGTAAATTTCTGGATCACATCGATCAGCGCAAGCGTGGCCCCTACAAGAGCACACAGGATGCACAGCAAGAGCTATCGCAACTGGTACGTGAAACGAACTGGGACGACTTTGACTCAGTTATTGCCTTCTGCGAACGCGTTTTGGGTCGGATGAGGCGCCCCAATGGTGACGAACTACTGATAGCCGAACAGGCGCATGACGTTAAGGAATTCTATGATTTTCTATTCTCGCTCGATTATCTTTCATCGCGCTACGAACTTCGGCTTGGCGGGAAGAACCTCAACGAGTTGTCGCCTGGCGAAAAGGGGCTTCTCCTCCTGATTTTTTATCTACAACTCGACCGGAAGAACACTCCACTTATCATCGACCAGCCAGAAGATAACCTCGACAATGAGAGCATATTTAGCGTGCTGGCAAACTGCATTCGTGATGCAAAAAAACACAGGCAGGTCGTTCTGGTTACTCATAACCCGAACCTTGCAGTGGGTGCCGACGCCGAACAAATTGTCTATGTAAAGCTTGAAAAGCCGGAGAACTACAAATTCTCCTACGAAACGGGCGCAATCGAGAACCCAAAACTGAATCGACGAATTGTAGATGTTCTTGAGGGATCGCAGCCTGCATTCGTCAAGCGGCGTCTTAAATATGGAATTAGATAGTGGAGGAAACCTGTTGAAGGTCTTTTGGTCTTGGCAAAATGACTATGAGCCGAAAACAAACCGGAAGTTCATCCGCGCTGCGCTGGGTGAAGCCGTCAACAGGGTTGGTGATGAACTTGGACTTGAGGCTGCTGAACGCCCTGAACTTGATCACGACACCAAGAGCACGCCCGGCATGGCAGAGATCACGGGCACCATCCTAGGGAAGATCAGCGAATCTGCTGTCTTCGTTGCCGACCTCACTCCAATTGGTGTATCTCCCGGTGGCAAAGCTTTGCCCAACCCGAACGTGTTAATTGAACTCGGCTGGGCGCTGAAATGCGTCGGCGCTGATCGTATCATCGCGATCATGAATACCGCGACCGGCTACGGGCCCGAGGCCCTTCCGTTCGACATCCGGCATCGCAGAGCGATGCCCTATGCGCTCGCGCCTGATGCGTCGCCAGCCGACCGCAAGAAGATCAGGAAGCAGCTGACGGACGAGCTCGTAGAGGCCTTGAGAATTAATCTCGGGGAATATGCAGCGGCGGAAGCAGAAGCGGCTGAGTTCAAGGCCGCCCAGGCTAAATCAGGAGATCGTTCAGTATGGCACACCCTCGGCAATGAGGTCGAATTCGTTGATACGGCGGACATTACTCGCAAACTCACGGTGCCGGGTGGACCACGGGCTTACATCAGGATCATTCCGTCCGGGTGGCGCTGTGGCACTCCGTCCGTGTTTGAAATTCAGCGCGCGAAAGATGCAGATCAAGTCGGTCCAGTTACCGAGGGCTCAAACAGGGGAGACTTCGGCCCCTGCGAAGAAGGCTTTGCGCGCGTCTGGCACACTGGCGATGATGAAGCCGCCAATATCAGTATGTGGTTTGACGATACAGGCGAGTTCTGGGTTTTACACGGCACGGCGGTTGGCGATTGGAAAGACGGCAAGAAGGTGCTGCGCGTGGGGCCTGTGCTTCGGGGTTGGCATGATAATCTGCGAAGCGCCATGAAGGTGTTTGACCGCCACGGTGCATACCCCGCCAGACGTGTCGAAGCAGGCGTGGTTGGCATTAAGGGAACGATGTGGCCCTCCGAGATGGTAAGCTATTCGAAGGCTGCGCGTAAACCCGAAAGCTTCCTATCAAGGCCGCAGCGCGACTGGGGAGAAGGCGCCCAGCTCGAATTTCTTACCGATGTTTACAACAAGATCAGGGACAACTTCGGACTGCCACACGCAGATCAAAACGACCTTGGAAAGATGGTTGGAAGACAATGACGTTCCTCTATTTCGCATTTGGCTCGAATATGCTGAGCAATCGTCTCATCGCGCGTTGCCCGAGCGCCAAACTGGTCGGCAAAGCGTTCGTACAAGATCACGCATTGGAGTTTACCAAGAAGAGCGTGGACGGGTCCGGCAAAGCGACGCTGATAGAACGAACTGGCGTTATTACCCCAGGCGTTCTGTTCGAGATCGAAACCGCGGAGCGTGATGCACTTGATCGCTTCGAGGGCGCCGGTAAAGGCTATGACCGGATCGATACCTTCGAAGTGGTCACCGGACACGACCCCGTCACGGCGGCGACCTACCTTGCCAGCGAATCGCAGGCTGATCTGCTTCCGTTCGATTGGTATCTGGCGACAGTGGTCGCTGGCTCGCTCGAACACGGTCTCGGCGAAGAGCATGCCGCCAAACTTCGAGCCACAAGACACAAACCCGACGATAGAGATCATCGAAAATCCCGCGTCGAAGCAATTGAAGCGCTCAGGGCTCATGGTCATAGCAACTATCTGGACCTACTTGACAGTTGAACGCTAAAGGTTCGTAGGTAGGGCGCAAACTATAGGCCGCGAAAGGAAATAAAGTTCACGGCGCCCTCCCGCAACCAACACTTTTCGATCGTTCGTGCTTCAGAACCAGCGTATCGTGGTGGGACACAAAGCCAGAAAACCCAAGCAAACTGTGGGACAAAGAAGTGTCCCACCAGCCCGTAAGCTATTGAAATAAGGCCTTGCTGTGATGCCGCCCCCGGGCACCATAAAAACGCTTGATATTGCTCGATATTCATTCTTGAGCCTTTCAGGGTTTGACAGTTTTCTTGAAGGGTTTGACAACTTTTGATCGGCGTTCGTTCTCCTTTTCCAGTGCTTCCATCGTGATCCGGTTGCGGTCCGCCAAGTTGGCGGACCGGGAATAGTGGAGGGCCATCGACAGGGTTTTCTGCCCCAGCAGGTCCGCAATCTGGCGTTCCTCAAGCCCCGCCTCGCGTTGCGCCGTGGCCACGGTATGCCGCAGCCCCTTGAGGGTCAGACCGGGTTGCACGGCTTCCTCAGCTTCCAGCTTCTTCGTGAAGCGGTGCCAGACGTCGAAAAGCCGTTGTAGGTCCAAGGCTTTCCGCTGGAGGTGGCAAGGATCGTCACCGCGTCATGGTCCGGTGCAGCGTCCAGGGCCGCTTGCAGCGTCGGGCCGATAGGAATGGCGACCTCGTGCCCCGTCTTGCCCCGGACGCCCCAGATCGTGTTGCCGTCGATCTGGCGACGGGTCAGCTTGAGCGCGTCGGACGGATCAAGGCCGGTGTTCATAATCAGCGCGACCGCCACCCGGACGTGGGGCGCGGCCCGATCCAGCACAACGGCGCGTTCCTCGACCGTCCAGTGCCAGTTGGCATAGGGCCGATCTTTCGGGCGCGGCTTGGGAATGACGCCCGCCGCATAGTCCCGGTCGATCAGGCCGCGCGGAATGGCATAGCGGAAAACTTGGCTCAGGAAGGTGCGGACCATGGTAATCTTCCCTTTTTTAACGGGGTGAATCGGTAGAGTTCACGCAGCCATTTTCAGTTTCATAGCGGGGGTGATCATGCGGGGTGTGGACGAGACGAGCGGGTCGCTGTTCAGCCATGTCGATCTGGAGGAACGCATCCCGCCGCGACACCCGCTGCGCAAGATCAGACAGGTGGTCAATGATTCGCTCGCCAGCCTCGATGCGGAGTTCGGGTCGCTCTACACTGATTTCGGCCGGCCCTCGATCCCGCCGGAACGGCTGCTCCGGGCGAGCCTGCTGCAAATCCTGTTCTCTGTCCGCT
>MDTD01043316.1_pt1 | contig 26603 bp, 27 predicted proteins | sample 811221 | NCBI WGS metagenome assembly MDTD01 (sample SAMN05326646, study PRJNA326480) | marine metagenome | isolation source: seawater | place: Pacific Ocean: South West | collected 2011 | reverse complement strand
GGCAAGAAGCGGAACGTAATATGAAATGTTTTACAGACCATGTCATGCCTTCCCTTCAGTCACGCTCCATCACCGGAAACATCGCTTGGGCCGCTTGATTAGAAGTAACTATTTATGAGGTTTGTTCATTCGGTACTGTCTCTTATATTAATATCGGTTTTGCCCTTTTCTGCTGCTAATTCATATCAAACATTTGAGATAGACGTAGAAGAATTACAGGAAATAAGTCCGCGACCTGGAACAAGAATCACAGATGAAAACTTTCCCTCATACAATCATCTAATAGATCCTGATCTAGGTATATTCATTGCAAATAATTTTTTCTCGTTCACTGTTGGTGAACCCATCTCTTTTCGTCCTCACCCAGCATTCATACTAGCCTCAAGACGGACTGCAGGAGCAACTAAACTAGGCCCTAACGAAGGTATCCTTCTGAATTTCGAAGAGGGATTGCCGTTCTCTCTGGAACCTGACCTCTTCGAGAAAGAGGCTGGCAGAAAACTAGCTTGGAATATGCGATACGCATACCTAGGTGACAGCGGGAAGGTTCCCGAAATGTTTTGGCAGCTAAAAGACTGGCGAAGTCAAAAAGTAGAGTTTGAGATGGAATTTCAAGCGCGGTTAATGCGCTTCATGTATAGACATGTGCTAGAGCCTGTTCCTGCTTTTGAAAAAAATTCTCAAGACGCCTTTGGAGCAGCTTTTTTAACTGCAATCAACGCTGGAAGCTATGATCGAACACAAGCATTAATTTTTGCAAATAGGGATGAATCCAAACAACCGAATGGCTGGGTTTATATTCCCCAATTAGAAAGAACACAATCCCTGGCCTCGTTTCGAGAAGAAGAATCAATGTTTGGGAGTGATATTTTGGCAACCGATTTTCTAAGCTACACTGGAAGTTTAGTAGACATGGATTGGAAATACAAAGGGTCTACTTTCACTTTACTCCCTCTGTACAGACACGACAGAATACAATCATCGGAAAAAAAAGCACGAAAATATGATTATTGGCATGTGGATTTTGAAGGTAGGTCGAGTTGTTTTCCAAAAGTAAATTGGCAGATAAGAAGAACATACATTTTAGAGGGCACGGCAAAAGACCCCAACGACAAGGTTCAGAAGCGAATATTCTATCTAGACGCGCAAACTTTTATTCCAGCCCTTTGGAAAATATATAACAAGTCTGGAAAACTTTGGAAATTCCTTATTAACTCCTACGCGCATCCTAACTCTCACCTCATGGAAAACAACGAAAGTGGCGCTCCAATTTCGACAGCATTTTCTACGATCGATACTCTAACTAACAGGTGCACCACTATACAGTTGCTAACTCTTGTCAATCCTCCGGACGTCGAGCAAAAAGATTTTGACCCGAGCCGTATGAGAATAGGAGGGAGACGGTTCAGGTAAAAATAATTATCGAAGACGGGTTTTGAATTAGGTGTTCTTAGCATAGGGCTTGTCAATTTAACTTTATTAGAAGAATGAAGGGGTAGAAAAATGAAATTCAGTTTACATGTACAGACGAGAATATCCGACTGGCACTTTATCAAAGATCTAGAAAATCTAGGTTATGATGCCGCTTGGGTACCTGACACACAGATGATGTGGAGTGACTGCTACTCCACTATGGCTTTAGCTGCGCAAAACACCTCGAAGATAAAAATTGGCACTGGTGTCGCGATTGCCGGCACGAGAATAGCGCCACTAACGGCCTGCTCTATCGCCTCGATTAATACAATCGCTCCTGGCAGGGTGTTTTTAGGAATTGGTACTGGACACACGGCCATGAGAACCATGGGACAAGATCCCATACCGATCAAAGAGTTCAGAGAATACCTTCGCGTGGTTAGAGCGCTCCTTAACAACGAAGAAGTCGATTATACGTACCGCGACCGTACAACTTCTATAGTCTGGCAAGATCACGGTCACGGCTTTAGAAACATTGAGAGTTCTATTCCGATCTATGTGGCGGCAAATGGACCCAGAGCTTGCAGGACCGCGGGGATGTATGGTGATGGCTTGTGTTCAATATTTAACGAACAAAAGGAAGTTCTTGAGTATAACCTAAAAATGGTAGATGAAGGAGCTACTATCGCAAAACGGGAACTTAAAGACTACCACACAGTGACCCTGACTAATGCGGTTATTCTGAAGGCTGGAGAAAAACTAACAGACGACAGTGTTAGGGCAAGGGCTGGGTCATGGGTGGTAACTGCCCTTCATTTCATCTACGAAATATGGCGATATACAAAGGACGATTCCGTAGTGCCGGACTACATGAAAGATGTTTGGGAAGAATATATTGACCACGTAAGCAACTTCGACTTACCAGAAGAAAAGTGGCACCAACGCATTCATGCTGGTCATTGCAGCTTTGTACCCAAGGGAGAATCTAGATTTGTAACTCCGAAAATGATCGAAGGGACCTCTATTGTAGGAGGCCCTTCTGAAATAGCTGAAAAGATCAGGAACGCCGAGAAGGTGGGACTCAAGGAGGTTAGTCTTTTGCCTCCCTTGGACCATCTGAGAAGTACAGCCTCCGATTTTGCCAGAGAAGTTATCCCACTACTATAAAGGTGATGCGAGGTTTTTTTCAAAGAGATCCTGAGTAGGACATAGATCAGATAATTAAAAAATTCGATGCTCTTTCGTGATAATGAAGTCCAAAGGAATAGTCAAAAAATTTTTTTCATCAGCCCGCGTCAATCGGTATTCTTCGGTTGACGCAGCTCCTCGCATATCGTGCGTACTATCAAACCATGTAATAGCTAAGCCATCTAGCAATGGAGGTTCCTTTAGCCCATATGAATCTGAGGTTACATGGTTTTGTACGTACCTATTTACCTGCGGAATTGAAGCCCCCAAAGGGCCATGGGTTTCTGTCCAATACTTTTGGAAATCTTGAACTCTCATACCTTCTTTCTTTTTAACGAGCTCTATGCTTTTTACCCCATCAGAAGAAACTTTGTTATCTTTGATAACACGTTCCTGGACCACAAGATAGATGTTTTTTTCTGCTTCCGTAAACTTGTTCAAATCCTGCTTAAACCGCTCGAACTCAGCCGAGTTTATATATTCCCGACAATCTTCTATATTTTCAAATTCAAATTCAGCGATCCCATCTGCGACAGGCGTAATTTTTGAATAACCTGCTTTGAGCGTGTGGGATTGAGAATAACTCTTCAAGCTTGGTAGCGCTTTCAAAACACTCACATCAGATTGTAACCATTGACTTTGAAAAGTCTCGACGTCCAGTCCTTTATCTTTCTTTAACACTGCCACCAACTTTGTCATTTCAGCGCCTATCCCATGTCAATTTATTTTTATTAGCTTGTAGCTTACTGCAATGAGCTAATTGTTCAATTCAAAACCGTATACAATCGAGTAATTTTGACAAAATATTGTTATATTGCCCATCGTACGAGTTTATTTATGGTAAGCCTTATGCTGATTTGGTCCTTTTGTCTTATTTTTTTATCCGCCTCTGTAGAAGCGAAGGAGCAGACCACTACATCGGAGACTGGAAACTTGAAGGGTCTTTGGGTAGTGGATAAAAAATTAAGCGATGATCCAGATGATAAATTAAAAGGAAAACTGAGGAAGCGTTATCAGACACAGGATTATTCTAAAAAGAGGCACCCTGGGAGTAATAGAAGCGCCCCCGATGTGGCTATGAACAATTATTGGGAAACCTTGAGACATAGCGAAGAAAGAAAAGCTTCTAAAAATTTAAAGCGTCTAGGACCCGCGTTTTTTTTATTAACCTTTCAAAAGCTAAATATTTCTGAGATTGATGCCGATAAAATTGCCCTGTCATACGATGACTCACCTGGCCGAATGATAAAACCCAACAAAGACGGCAGAATATATTCTGCAAAGGGAGCAGAGCTCACGCAGAGTTTTTTTGGCCATACACTTTCCTATTACCTGAAAGGCGCTTTGATTTTAGAGACGGATGCCCCAGATGGAGGCAAATACATAGAAAAATTAAGCATTGAAAATGGAAAGCTAAACTATAAATTTACCTTAGATTCCTTAGTTCTAAAGGAAACAATCTCTATCAACAGACAATTCCTCAAGCAGTAAGTTTTCTATTAATCGCCGTTACTCAAAAAGTCTCTGAAGTTAGGGTGTGCTATCTCTGTCAACGCTCTAGATCGCTCGGCTAAAGTTTTGCCTTTCAAGCGAGTAGTACCATATTCTGTAACTACGTAGTCTACGCAATAGCGCGGTGTGGTAACAACATTCGGAGAGTCAATCGCTTTGACTATTCTGCTCTTAGTTCCATCCCTTGTAGTTGACGGAAGGGCCATAATTGATACTCCTCCTTCCGACATTGCTGCCGCCTCAATGTAATCCAGGCTGCCCCCTACTCCGCTAAACTGCACCCCATTCACGGTCTCCCCATTGCACTGGCCATGTAAATCGATTTCTATAGTTGAATTAATAGATACAAATTTTGCAATTTCCGCTAGACTTCTAACATCATGAGTTTTGTCTATCCCCCTCATACAAATCCGTGGATTTTCATGGACATAATCGTAGAGTCCAGTGTTTCCCGCTAACTCGCCAGTAAATACTTTTTTCGAGTTCTCAGTTTTTTCTAAATAATTCTTTAAACCTGAAGACAACATGCCAGAATAAAGCTCGCTATCACCAATTTCATCTAATTTAGAAAGCACTTTATCAGGAACGGAGCCTATTCCTAGCTGAACCGTCGCACCCTCAGGTATTAAACTCAAAACGTGATCAACAATCTTTGCCTCGGCGTGATCGCATTCTCCGGTATCGTAGGTAGCTAACGGCAAGTCAGACTCTAGGGCAAAATCTATTTTTTTTATCGCGACCTTAGAATCCCCTCCTGTAACTGGCATATTAGAATTAAATTCAGCAATAACTTGTTTCGCTTGACTTAAAAAATGAGGTGTTGCTCCGACCGAGACTCCCAAACTTACAGTACCATCATTTTGGGGATAAGAAGTTTGAATCAGTACAGTATCTATCTTAATGATGTTCCGGTCTCCTACCACCTTGATCAGTTCCCCTAATCTCAGAGGTATAAAACCAATTTTATCTTCCCTGTTCTGCTGCATGATTTTTCGCAATGCAGAACCAGCCTGCCAAGTAAGATAGCGAAAGTTAGAACCTAACCCTCTTTCAAGAAACTCATAACCTCCTAGAGATAGACCAGAATAAACTTTTAGATCTTTAAACCTATCTACGTTCCGGGAAAAAGCTTGGTAAAATCCAACCGGGTTCGCACAGCCGCCGGGAACAACCATAGTCTCGCCATCCCGAATCTTACCTACCGCAGCATCGGCGCTAATCGTTTTCATGTTTTAACCTCACACCAGACTCAGAGTCACAACCTTATCATTTCAGATATTTAGATCGGATAGGCCCGAGACTATATCAGATAATCATGGATTACAAAGTGGCCAAATGATATAAAGCAGTATTAAAAGTTATAGCTACAGAAGCTTAAACTACGAAATATGGGGAGGATTAAATAAATGTTTGGATTGGAACCCCTTCAGTTTTGGGGATGGTTTTTCTTGAGTCTTTATCTCGGGCTCATGATCGTTTTTGGATTCGTAGGAATGTCTAGAATTCAAAATAGTGATGATTTCGCAACTGCTAGGGGAAGCTACGGCCCACTATTTCTTGCCTTCGCACTCACGGCGACAACAGCCAGTGGCGCTACTTTTCTGGGTCTTCCAGGCCTAGCATACCAAAGCGGTTTTCCGGTCCTTTTTTATGCCTTCGTTTATCCTTTAGGAGTTTACATTGGAGTACTAGTATGTCTCCACGGGGTAAGACGAGCGGGAGCCGCATTTGGAAGTCGTTCGATGCCAGAGTATTTAGGCGATCGATTCAATTCAGATATTTTACGAATTTTCGCTGCATTATTTTCCATGCTCTTATTATTTTATCTGGCGGGCCAACTGTTAGCTGGGGCCATAATGTTCACCGAGATGCTTGGACTCGAGGTCTTTCCTGCCCTTTGTGTGACTGCCTTAGTACTTATGTTTTATATTGCCTTGGGTGGGGCGCACGCAGATATCCTAACGGACGGGGTGCAAGGGGCATTGATGCTCCTTCTGGCATGTCTAGTGCTGTGGATGTTTTTTTTCGGCCAAGGCCTAGAAGGTGGGTTTAATGGAGTATTAGATAGCTTAAGAGAACAAGATCCGAATCTTCTTAAACCTATCCATCCTACTCATGAGCTTTTTAACTCTAAGTGGGATATTTTCGCGATTTTTGTAGCTCATCTTCCTCTCGGACTACTGCCCCACATAGGTAATAAACTTTGGGCGCTCAAAAGCGATAAAGACCAAGTTCGCTTTATCACAATAGCTTTCTGCTTTGGCATGCTCTTGCCGGCGATCACTTGTGGAGGGATCCTCGCTCGGGCTATCCTGGGTGATGCTCTCCTTTTAGAAGGGGCAAACCCGAATCAAGCTATTCCTCAACTTTTCATCGCTACATTGCCCACATGGGCGGCAGCCTTGATTTGTGCAGGGGTGCTATCCGCAGTGATGTCGACTGCTGATGGCCTGGTGGTGAGCACTGCTCAGATCTTTGCAAATGATATTTTTAGGCGAACCATAGCCCCACGCTACATGCAAAATACACCCGATTCCAAAATAGATAGAATCTCACTACTAATCAGCCGAATAGCTACCGGCCTTATCCTGATCGGTGCTATTGGGTTAGCCTCCTACGCCAGAGAGAAGAATATAGCTCTCCTAGTGTGGATCGGTATTGGAGGAATGATGGCTGCGACAGCGGCTCCGATGTTTTTAGGTGTGCTTTGGAGAAGGGCGACCAAGGAAGGCGCCATAGCCGGTTTCATTGTAGGTGGATTTATCTTCTCCTACCTCCATGCTGGCTACGTTAAGGCGGTCCAATTCCAAGATTCTTTTTTGGAGCCAGTGGCCCAATGGTTGGAAAATCAAGCCATTAATCCCTACGCATGTGCTACTTTAGGGGCGTTCGGATCAGTATCTATAATGGTCTTCGTTTCCTTACTTACTAAACCTCCGTCAAATGAACATCTAGAAAAGGTTTTTGGGAAATAGAAAGATGGGATCGCTTCTCAAAGGCAAAAATATACTTATCACCGGGGGCAGCTCAGGAATTGGGAAGAGCACAGCATTTAGATGCGCTCAAGAGGGTGCTAACGTCGTCGTAGCAGATATAAATCAAGAAGAGGGACAAAATTGCATCAAAGAGATATCAGAGGCTGGATTCAATGCTGCCTTCATAACCACTGACGTGAGCCAAGGGTCGGATATACTAAATGCGATTGACTACACTACCCAAAAATATGGCCAATTGAATGGAGCTTTCAATAATGCAGGTGTAGAGGGTGTATTTTCCAATATTACAAAAATCAACGAGGAAGATTTTGATCGCACTCAGGCAGTCAATGTAAAGGGAGTATGGTTGTCAGTAAAGTTTCAGATAGAATGCTTCCTCAGACAAAATACAGCAGGAAGTATAGTCAATACCGCTTCTGTTGCTGGGCTAGTAGGCACAAGAGGCGGTTCTGCTTACTGCGCTTCCAAACATGCGGTTGTAGGTCTAACGAAAAGCACAGCTTTGGAGTTCGCAAAAAAGAATATTCGTGTCAACGCAGTTTGCCCGGGAATAATCGAAACTCCCATGCTTCAAAGAATGATCAAAGAAACGGGCATGACTCAAGAATCGGTGGTAAATCAAGAGCCCCTCGGTAGGTTAGGAATGCCATCGGAAATAGCAGAATCGGTTGTTTGGCTCCTGTCTAGCCAAGCATCATTTATCACGGGAATTGCCCTACCGGTTGACGGTGGTTACACAGCGATATAAACGAACCATATGAGTTAATTATTCGGAGTTTCTTCCCGATTGCGAAGTTCACGCCTCATAATCTTGCCTGTTGTGGTCATAGGCAATGAATCAACAAATTCTATAAACCTGGGAACCTCATGTTTTGCTAATCTTCCGCGCACAAATTCTCGGAGCTCTTCACCAAGCGCTTCGTTCCCTTCAATGCCATCCTTTAAAATTATGAATGCCTTAATAACCTCCGTTCTAACTGGATCGGGAACCCCAACCACTGCGGACATTTGAACTGCATCATGCTTAAGAAGTGCATCCTCTATTTCACCGGGACCGATGCGATAGCCGGAGCTCGTGATTACATCATCTCCTCTTCCATGGAACCAGAAATACCCTTCCTCATCCATGTGACCAACGTCCCCAGTAATCAACCAATCACCTATGAACTTTTCTTTCGTAGCTTCTGGCTTATTCAAGTATTCCAACAGCATTACTGGATCAGGCCGCTTACAAGCTATATGACCTTCTGTCCCAGCGGGCACTTCGTTTCCGCTATCATCAATTATTTTAACTATACTACCGGGAGTTGGCTTCCCTAGGGATCCAGGCTTTATAGGAAAAAGATTCCCATTGTTCCCTAAGATAACATTACACTCAGTTTGCCCAAAACCTTCATTAATTGACAACTTTAGTTCCCTCTCAGCCCATTCTAGCAACCCTGCACCTACCGCCTCACCCCCAGACAAGACCGCTCTTAACTTTAAATCGTAACGATCTAAAGGCGAAGGAACCTGACGCATTAGTTTCAGCATCGTAGGCGTTAGTAGGGCTAATGTAACGTCGTGCTCTGCCAGAATTCTATAAGCGTCATCTGCATCAAAGCCTTTCATAGCAGTAGCGACCACTTTAGCTCCGTGAAACCAGCCCGGCATGATGACATCCATCAGGCCAGCCATCCATGCCCAGTCGGCTGGTGACCAGAGCGCATCATTGTCTTGAGGGAAGAAATCGTATATGAATTCAAGACTTGGCATGTGCCCAAGCATCATTCGATGAGGTTGAACTGATCCTTTTGGCAATCCGGTAGTGCCGGACGTGTAACTTATCCAAGCAACGTCTTCAGCCTTGGTTTTAACGTTTTCAAACGATGCGCTTTCTTTCTCGATTGCGGACCAAAAGTTTACTGAGCCCTCTGGCTCCCCATCGATCACCAATATCTTTATAAGACTTGGGCACTCAGACCTAATTCCATTTACTTTGTCATAATTCGCCAAATCAGTAATGACCACCCTTGCTTTACAATCATTGATCCTATATTTGATAGCTTCGCCAGCAAAAAGTACTGAACAGGGTCCAGAAATCATACCTGCCTTCCAACAAGCGACATGTGAAATTGCACATTCAGGGTCTTGCGCCAAAAGGAGCGTAACGACATCCTGCTCGGCTAAGCCATAACTTCTTAAGGTATTCGCCAACTTATTGGCATGAGAACGAATATCACTGTAGGTGTAAACATGTTGAGTTCTTTTTGAGTCTTCATACACCAAAGCTATTCGAGACGGATCGTCTGCCCAGCGGTCACAGACATCTGAGGCGATATTATATTCTTCTGGGATGTCCCATGAAAATTTCTCGCAAACCTCCTCATACGTAGCACCTCTTTCCAATAGATTTGTTTTCATCACACCCCCCTGCCATTTCGCATCACACGGCTAATTCATCAGCTGAATTCTTTAAATACTATTTATCCATTTTATTAATGTCGTTCATTGGGTCATAATATTGCATCAATAAGAGTTCATATTCGACGACTAGCAGCAAGTCTGTCTAAACTCTTCCGAGCAAAACACTAAAAGACACGTTAAAACTATCATACATACAATAACATGATTGATACCTTGAATGACAATACAAAAAACCACTCCTTTGAAGCCATAGCGGCTAATTTTATAGTCGCTAGAAAGTGGGTGTTGATAGCGTTGGCGGCTGCCTTGGTGGCAACACTTAGTTCTGGAATCGGCAAGCTTTACTTCGATTCAAGCTACCGAGTTTTCTTCAGTGAAAAAAACCCTGAGCTTCTAGCATTTGAGGCACTCGAAAATACCTACACAAAAGACGACAACATCATAATTGTACTATCACCCAACGAAGGCACGATTTTCGAGCAGAAGAATTTAATAGCTATAGAAGAACTAACTGAATCTGCATGGCAAATGCCCTATTCCAACCGAGTGGACTCTATGGCCAACTTCCAATTTACCCGTGCGCTGGAAGATGACCTAATAGTAAAAGACCTCGTGAAAAATGCAGCACAATTAAGCAAAGAAGAGATCAAAGCTATCAGGCAAATTGCGCTGTCTGAACCCGCCTTGGTCGACAGATTAGTTGCAAAAGACGGTAAAACTGCTGGAATCATGGTAACTGTGCAGATCCCACCGGAGCAGGTCACCGCGGCTACCACTGAAATAGGCCGCTTTGCAAGAAAACTGGTCGAAAACTTCAAAGAGGCTAACCCAAATTATATTGTTCATCTAAGCGGGACAATCATGATGGACGATACTTTTGCAGAAATAGGCCTGAAAGACTCTTCAACCCTTGTACCCCTGAGCTTTGTCTTAATGTTAGCCATTTTAGCTCTTTTGGTAGGAAGAGTTTATGGCACAATTATCACTCTCCTTGTAATACTTCTATCCATAGCCGCTGCTATGGGGGCAGGAGGGCTGTTAGGTTATCCCTTAACTTCAGTCACCATCTCTGCTCCAACCATAATCTTGACGGTCGCCGTAGCTAACTGCGTGCATTTATTAGTCACCTTTTTTGATTTATTAAATAGTGGCACGCCTAAAGAAGATGCGATGAAGGAGAGCTTACGAGTTAATTTACAACCTGTTTTTTTAGCCAGCGTGACCACCGCTATCGGTTTCCTAACCATGAACTTTTCTGAAGTGCCTCCCTTCAATCATTTAGGTAACCTGGTTTCTATTGGCGTTTTAGTATCTTTCGTGCTCAGTGTAACGTTACTGCCAGCCGCCCTCATACTCCTTCCCATCAAAGCGAAAGCAAAAAATGAAAATGCGAACAAAAAATTAGACGCGCTAGCAGATTTCATTATTTTAAAAAAAACCACCGTTATGTGGTGTTCCTTATTGGTCGTTCTTTTATCTACAGTAAATATACCTCGTAACGAACTGAATGACGTGTTTGTTCATTGGTTTGACGACAGCGTAGCTTTTCGGCAAGCCACAGATTATATGGAAGAAAATCTAACTGGCATCTACCTAATTAGTTACTCATTAGAATCCGGAACTTCTGGCGGGATTAATAACCCTAGTTACTTAGATGAAGTAGAAAAATTTGCTTTGTGGCTAGAATCTCAACCAGAAACCGTACATGTCGATCGCTTTACCAATATCATGAAACGATTGAATAAAAACATGCATGGTGACGACCCAGCATATTACGAATTACCTCAAACGAGAGAATTAGCAGCTCAATATCTTTTATTATACGAGATGTCTCTCCCTTACGGACTGGATTTAAACAATCAAATCAATGTAGATAAATCAAGCTCTCGGATTAATCTTACTACTAGAACCATCTCAACCAAGGAGACCCTAGCCCTCAATAAGCGCGCCCTTGATTGGGCAAAAGATAATAACGTTTCGATACAAAAAACCGAAAGTGCTGGAACGGTTCTTATGTTTTCTAACATTGGTCAAAGGAATATCAGAGCGATGCTTACTGGAACTACGACAGCTGTATTCTTGATCGCTGCCATTCTGATGGTTGCTTTACGTTCTGTTAGAATAGGCTTAATGAGTCTCGCAGCCAACTTAGTGCCGGCCGGTATTGCGTTTGGGCTATGGGGTATTTTTGTCGGTGAAGTAGGGCTTTCGCTATCTGTAGTGACAGGTATGTCTTTCGGCATAGTAATCGATGACTCTGTGCATTTTCTATCTAAATATTTGCGAGCTAGAAGGGAAAAAAATCTAAATGAGTCCGACTCCGTCCGATACGCCTTTAACACGGTTGGAAAAGCACTAATGGTCACAACCTTAATTTTAGCGGCAGGCTTTTTAGTCCTGGCGACATCTAGTTTTTATATGAATTCAGGAATGGGTTTGATGACGGCTATCATAATCACGATAGCACTAATCAGCACATTCTTCCTTCTCCCCCCTTTGTTATTGAAAATCGAGGAGCGTAAGTAAATGCGATTATTCTTATTCCTTTTTCTCTGCGTAGCTAATATCAGTCTAGTAAATGCCGAAACCCCCCAGGAAAAAGGATTGGCTATTATTGTTGAGGCCGATAAAAAAGATACTGGGTGGGGAGATGCTACGGCCGACATGACTATGATCCTGAAAAATAAGCAAGGACAAGAAAGCAACCGCTCGATCAGAATCAGAATGTTAGAAGTTCTAGATGATGGAGACAAAAGCCTAACCATCTTTGATTCGCCAAAAGACATTAAAGGAACTGCCTTTTTGAGCCACACACACTCCCTAACTGCCGACGATCAGTGGCTTTTCTTGCCTGCTCTTAAAAGAGTAAAGCGAATCGCCTCTGCCAACAAGTCTGGGCCATTCGTTGGAAGCGAATTCGCCTATGAAGACCTCACCTCGCAGGAAGTTGAAAAATATACCTATAAATGGCTACATGACGAAAAAGACGGTGACTCGCTTTATTTCGTAGTTGAGGCTTATCCTGCATATGAGTATTCCGGATATACCAAACAAATCGCTTGGATAGACTCACAGATGTATCAACCCATAAAGATTGAATTTTACGACCGAAAGGGAGCGCTACTTAAAACCTTGTCCTACACTGGAATGAAACAGTATCTTTCTCAATATTGGAGAGCAGATCGCATGTTCATGCAAAACCACCAGACCGGCAAGACTACTGAGTTGCTCTGGGAAAACTGGACCTTCAAAACAGGGTTAGGGGATCGAGACTTCGAGAAGAACTCACTGAAAAGAGCTCGTTAAAAGCTGGCTTAACAGGCGCGCTAATTTGAGATTAATAAACCCACCTCTAACGATTAGGTTCAACCCGTCGGTTAATTAAATTAGTTTTTCGCTGAACACTTAGATCCTTTATACTCTTCTGATGAATAGCAAAGTAGAAAATCGGATCGCAATTGACAAAATAGTTGAGACCCACCCAATCAATTTTCCAGAACCTTTAGGATTTGGTCGCATCTTTTCAGATAGGATGTTTATCCAACGCTTCTCCAGTGAACAAGGCTGGCACGACGCTGAAATAACTGCCTATCAACAATTATCACTCGATCCTGCATCAACCGTTTTCCACAATGGACAAATGATTTTCGACGGAACGAAAGCTTATCGCTCACCAAATGGTGATATCAACCTTTTCAGACCTCAAATGAACGTGGATCGGTTTAATCTATCTGCAGAAAGGATGGGCATGCCCACTGTTGATCCTTCCTTTCATCTGGAGGCAATTAAAAAACTGGTGAAGTTGGAGCAAAAATGGGTGCCAGACAAACCCGGGACAGCCTTATATATTCGCCCAACAATGATTAGTAGTGAAAAAAACATCGAAGTTAGAGCAAGCAGAGAGTACCTGCATTTCATTATCCTTACTCCCGTTGCTCCGTATTTTGCTGAAGGCTTTGAACCTGTTGCAGTCGCGGTATCTGAAAATTATATACGGTCCACCCCGGGTGGAACGGGAGAGGCTAAGACTCCCGGTAATTATGCCGGCTCTATCGCGGCAACAGAAAAAGCAATCAAAGACGGGTATCAACAAGTACTCTGGCTAGACGGTCAACAAAAAAAATATGTGGATGAAGTCGGAGCGATGAATATAGCGTTCGTTAAAAGAAATGGTGACATCGTTAGCCCATCCTTAACTGGCGCCATCTTACGAGGGGTGACACGTGACTCCCTAGCCACACTTGCTCCTTCTCTCGGACACAAATTCATTGAGTGTAGAATCAGTATAGATGAAGTAGTGGAAGGACTTGATGCAGGAAACATCTCAGAAATTTTCGGAATGGGCACTGGAGCAGTAATTGCCCCGGTGGGTCGCCTTCTATACAAAGACCGAGAGATCATAGTTAGCGATGGAAAACCCGGTACGGTCGCCACCAAATTGTACAAAGAGCTCACTAGCCTGCAATATGGAACCAAGAAGGATCCCTTCGATTGGATAGACACCATAAAGCTGTCTTAAGCAATCAGATAACCGCTGTAGAGAACAATCAATTTAGGAGGAAAAGATGGCCACTGTAGGTTTGGTAGAATATGAAGATGGAAACGATGAGGTCAAAGCCGTCTATGATGATATCAGGACGAAAAGGAATACTGATTTCATTAATAATTTCTGGAAAGCGCTCGCTAACAATCCTGAACAACTGAAAACGACTTGGGAACAAGTAAAACGAGTGATGAAGCCAGGGAAATTAGATTCTGTAACTAAAGAACTCATTTATATAGCAGTGTCGGTAGCCAACTCATGTGAGTACTGCATACACTCCCACACCGCATCAGCCCGAAGTAAAGGGCTGACTGAGGAGCAGTATAATGAATTACTGGAAGTAATTGGATTAGCACACCATACAAATGGTCTAGTCTCAACTATGCAAGTAGAAGTTGATGAGGTATTTAAAGTCTAAACATTTCCCTAGCTTCGCGTGGGACAGCGAAAATACTTTTGGAGGTTAAAAAATGATTGAATCTGCGACCAAAGGGTTTGTGATGAACCAAACGATGCTCAGAGTAAAAGATCCAAAAAGATCAGTAGAGTTTTATTCCAATGTACTGGGAATGACAATGCTAGACAGTTATAAGTTCCCTTCCATGAAATTTTCATTATATTTCATGGGATATCTTGAGGAGAATGAAACTATTCCAGATGACCGTGCGGAGCGTTCAGAATGGCTCTTTTCGAGACCCGCACTTGTAGAACTAACCCATAATTGGGGGACTGAAAGTGATCCGGAGTTCAAAGGTTACCATGACGGAAACCAAGAACCACAAGGTTTTGGACATATTGGAATATCGGTACCCGACGTATACGAAGCCTGCAAGAGGTTCGAAGACCTTGGGGTAGAATTTGTTAAACGACCCGATGACGGTAGCATGAAAGGGCTAGCTTTCATCAAAGATCCAGATGGATATTGGATAGAGATTTTAAACCCAAAAGGCCTTAAGAAAATTGTATCCACACTTTAACTAAGCGTTTTTTATTGTTAAACCCCCATCCACCGCTAGGTGAGTTCCGGTGATGAACTGAGATGCTGGTAAAACGAAATTCAAGGTCCCGTGAGCTACCTCTTCGGGCTCCGCATATCGTTTCAAGGCTACACGACGTCTCGCAAACTCTACCTTCGCCTCTTCTGGGATAGCATCTGTCATACCCGTACGAATCGGGCCTGGACATATGCAGTTGACAGTTATTCCAAATGCAGCTAACTCCACTGCCAGGGAGCGAGTCAACCCTATCACTCCTGTTTTGGCAGCAGTATAAGGACTGATCCCCTTCGTAGCACCTAACCCTTCAGTGGACGCTATATTAACTATTCGAGCATCAGTTGCTTTTTTTAGTAAAGGAAGACAAGTCTTTATTAGCATGGACTGAGAGGTCAAAAGAACAGCTAACGTACGATCCCAAATTTCCTGGTACCCATCATTATCGATAGTCGTTTCTACTGCTATTCCAGCATTATTAACTAGAATATCTAAACCGGCCCAGTTCTCTTCAAGCTCTTTCAAAACTCGAGTCCGATCTTTTTCGGAGGTGACATCAAGCACCCAGCCTTTTGCAGTGCCTCCACTCCCTTCTATTTCATCCACCACTTTTTTGACGTCTCCAGCATGAAGGTCAGTCACAGCCACTTTGGCTCCTTCGTCAGCGAAAAGATGTGCTGTAGCTCTTCCCATACCACTAGCAGCGCCGGTGACTAGAGCCACTTTACCTTTGATACTCCTGTTTAACTTACTTAAACGACCCATATAATACTCCTTAACTTTCTACCTATTAACGCCATTGAGCATTTTATTGCTAGACTTTTTTTTCCAACAGACCAACTTATTGTTCGCGGGCAAATTAATCGACTCAAGAAATTCAAAATTGTGCAGACAAGCCACATTTTTAAGCTCTTCCAAATTCCGTATGCCAAATGATTTATTTTCTGACTTTAGCAGCAAATCTAACTGCTCATCTCCAACACTGGAATATTCATTATTATGCTTAAAAGGGCCATACAGTACCAGCAGACCATTAGTTTTCAGAGCGTTTTTACTTCCTTCGAAAAATTTATCGACATATCTGCTCTCTATGTAGTGAATAACATTAGAAGCAAAGACTGCATCGTATTTTTCTGTAAAATTCGGCCAAGCACTAATATCTAGCTCCATGGGCTTAAAAATATTTTCGGTAAGGCTCTCCTCACACCAAGCAGCAATACCAGGTAAGCGCTCGGAAAGGTCACTTGGTTGCCAGAAAAGATGTTTTAATTTTGAAGCAAAGTAGACCGCATGCTGACCAGTGCCTGAGCCCACTTCTAAAACTGTTGTAAAGCCAGAAAAAATTTCTGTTAAGTGCTCAAAAATATACTCTTTGTTTCTTTCCGCCGCCCCAATGAAAGGCTTCTCCATGACTTAAACTCCTTCTTTTCATAATCGGTCTAAGTCTCTCCATGATACACCTAAAGTTTATAAACAATAGGAAGAGTAACTTCTCCTTGTCTACAACATTAGGTTTACGTAAAGTAGTCCCCTGTGCATTCAAAAAACCACGAGAAGAGTTAAGTGGAACGTAAATATAATTCAGCAACTCAACCAATTAAAGCAACTGTAAAATATCTCGCTCGCAATGAAAAGAGCCCAGTATTTTATATAGGTGTACCTCAAGGAGAGCAGACCCAGGAGCCCCCCAGCTTTGAAAAGAAAACTGTTCTTGTGCATAACACTCGGCCGAATTTAAGTAGTTTTTCACTTGAGGAAAACGGCTTCGAGTTTAAAATACAAGAGCTTCCTGAAATGGACTTCTTAGACAAAGAGGCAGTCATCGAGAAGTATTACAAGGTTTCCGAAGACCTAGTAGCGGACAGTACCGGCGCTCTACGTGTAATAGCGTTCGACCATAATGTCAGAGATTACGAACTAGCCTCGATGGATTCTCGAGTAGATAATCCAGTGCGATTTGTACACAATGATTATACTGAAGGCTCCGCCCCTCAGAGGGTAATCGACCTACTGGGGTCTGAATCTGAAAGATGGCTCAGAAAAAGATACGCCTTTATCAACGTTTGGAGACCATTGAGAGGACCGATCCTAGACTTCCCTTTAGGGTTTATAGATTCAAAGAGCCTATCTTCAGCTGATTTCGTTGATTCAGAACTTAGATATCAGGACAGAGTGGGCCATATATACTCTGTAGTGAATAATCCGGATCATCGTTGGTATTACCTTGAACAGATGATGCCCGAGGAAATCCTACTTTTAAAATGCTTTGACTCGGAAACCAAGGGCCAAGCCCGTTATACAGGTCACGCAGCCTTTAAGCATCCTAGTTTTTCAGAAAGCCATCTGCCGCGGCGCAGCATCGAAACGAGAACGATAGCGTTTTATTGAGCTTTGGCGTTTAAGCACCTTTTAAGCTATCCTCCTTATAGCTAATAAGAATAGCTGGAGGAAAATAATATGCATATTGGAATGACTGCTATTTTTCAAAACCCACTCCATTCGGAGGGAGTATCTGACTACGAAATTTACCAACAAGACATGCAACTTGCTTTTCAAGCTGAGGGATTAGGATTCGAATCAGTTTGGGGAGTGGAGCACCACTTTACGGATTACACCATGACTCCTGATGTCACGCAATTTCTAGCTGCGGTCGGCGGTGCCTGCAAACAAGTTAAACTAGGTTCTATGGTGATCGTGCTGCCTTGGAACGATCCTGTTAGAGTGGCGGAGAAGCTATCCATGCTGGATTGCATGACTGATGGCAGGGTAATAGCTGGCATAGGAAGGGGCTTAGGAAGAATTGAATTTGAAGGTTTTAAAGTACCTATGGAAGAATCCAGAGAGCGCTTTGTAGAGTCCGCCGAAACTATATTACAAGGCTTAGAGCAGGGTTATTGCGAATATAATGGGAAATACATTAAGCAGCCGAAGGCTAGAATAAGGCCTGAGCCGTTCAAGTCTTTCAAGAATAGAACCTATGCCGCGGCTATTTCACCCGAGTCTTCCGCTATAATGGCTAAGCTCGGGGTAGGAATATTGGTTATTCCACAAAAACCTTGGGACGAGCATGCCAAAGAATTATCGGACTACAACTCCCTATTCCTGGAGACACACGGATATGAAGCACCGAATCCTTATGTAGCTGGCTGGGTGGCCTGTCATGAAGATGAAAGAAAAGCTGAAGAAATGGCCCGTACTTACATCGGTGGCTATTGGCAGTCGGTGGTTAAACATTATGAAATGCAAAATGACCACTTCCAACATACCAAAGGTTATGAGTACTACAAACGCTTGACCGAGACTATCGAAACTGAAGGATTAGATGCGATGACTCAATTCTTCATGAACCTTCAAGTTTGGGGAACTCCAGAGCAATGTGTAAGTAAAATAAAAGATATTCATGAAAAAACTAACTGTGCGGGATTTAACGGTATTTTTAGTTACGCTGGCATGGGCTCGGAAATGGCTCATAGGAACATGAAACTATTTGCAGATGCTGTCCTACCTGAGATAAAACAGTTGGGAAGTACCCCCCTATTTGACAGGGAAATTATTTCTGAGCCGGAATTTGTATCTGCCAGACACAGAGCTGCATAAACATAAAAAAGGGGCTTTACAGCCCCTTTGATTGTAATCAAGAACGATTTTTACGATATTGTTATCAAAATATGAAATCAAAAACAGATAAAAAAAGTTCTTAATTCCCCGCATTACGCAGCTTTTTCAGCCGCGTCATCCTCCTCCCAGGATTTTAGAACTGGCATGACTTCCTCAGCAAAAAGCTTTTGACTACGTTGTGCGGTTTTGTAATCAATGCCTGCAAACCTAAAAGCCATCAGGCAATCGGTTTGTCCCATCTCCTTTTTTCTAGCTTCGAACTTTTTAAGCATTTGGTCTGGGGTACCCCATATTTGCCCCTCTACATACGCTTCCATCATTCCCTCTTTACCGGTCTCTCTCAAAGCATCAACCGCATCTCCGTAAGCCTCGTAGCCCTTGGCGTTCTTATAATGGTCACCCATCAAATCGTAATGATGCAGCACGCTTAACAAATAGTTGGCGATATATTTTGAGTTTTCTTTTGCACGAGAGGCATCAGAATCACAAATACACATATCCGTCAAAAGCAACGGCCTCGGATTACGCCCATGACACTCAACGTACTTCACCTTGTACTGCTCGTATTCTTCTTTTTGGACTTCCATCGGCTTGTAATTAAACGCCATCATTTGGGCGCCCAACTTAGCTGCCTCCTCACCTGACTCGGGGCTCATCGCAACCTGAGTTAATCTATCCATGAATGTTCGGGTTGGTTTAGGACGTATTACGGCTCTGGGCTGATTAAAAAACTTTCCATCATATGGACCCATCACCCCAGTCTCTAAGGCATCTAGAATCATAGGTGCCGCTTCGTCGAAACGATCTCTCGACTCTTCCATATCTATCCCGAACTGGTCAAACTCCTTCTTTGATAAACCTCTTCCCAAACCTAATATGAGTCTGCCTCCGGAAAGTTGGTCGAGCAGCGCAGCTTTTTCTGCAACTCGTAAAGGTTGCGTGTTCCATGGAACAATACACGCCCCTGTCGCCAAACGAATATTTTTTGTGCGACCTGCGAGATGAGCTAAATAAACAAAGTTATCAGGACAAAAGGAATAGTCTTCAAAATGGTGTTCCACCACCCAAACGCTATCGTAGCCTTGTTCATCTGCAGCCAACGCTGAATCTAATTCTTGTTGATAAACCTCGGAGTCTGACATTCCATCATATCCCCAAGACTGCATTACTTGTATTAATCCGACGTGCATAATAAACCCCTCTCTGAATATTGAACCTAGGGCAGGTCATTAAGTTATCTCTCGAAACCTGCTAGGATTATTGGCAAGTAGTATTAAACACTAACAGGGGAGAAAATATCTTGCAATCCTTCGGTAAATTATGTGTATTGTTATTTTTATTTATATCTTTTTCATCTAAGGGGGCAGACATGTCAGACTATCAAGGAATTGAAAAAACCATAAATCAGTATTTCAATGGATTAAAAAACGCTGACCGGGAAATGCTCGAAAGCGCTTTCATGGTAAAAGACGGACACATGAAAGGTTACCTGCGCGAATCAGATGGGGGGAAAAAGCTTACCTCCCGCCCAATGTCAGAGGTAATAGATGATTGGACAAGCCGAGAACCAAACCCAGAATTAAAGGGAGAGATCATATCCGTCAACATATACAGCAAAGTAGCAGCGACCGCCTTATTCAACTTCAATGATATTTTTATCGATTCTTTTCAACTAGCCAAAACAGAACAGGGCTGGAAAATAGTGAACAAATATTATGTAGATAAATAATCAAAAGCAAAGTATCCCCGATACCTCAGAGATACTAAGGAGAGGACAAAATGAAAGTACTATCCAATAACGATCTCGAAATGTATAAACTTCCTGGCTTACTCCACAAAACACTATCTAACAAACATAACGGAGGTCAAGAATTTGAAGTTTGGAAACAAATCATAGAAGGGAAATCAACTACTCCAGTGCATAAACATGATTGTGATGAAACCATAGTAGTTCTTCGGGGTGAGGGTGAATGCCTGTGTGATGGCCAACGATTCCAATTTTCTGCAGATCAGACCCTCATTTTTCCCGCCAATTCTGTTCATCAAATTATAAACACTGGTCAAGAAGAACTCGAAATACTCGCTACTCTTTCGATGTCTCCAGTAATTGTACAGACGCAAGATGGAGAACGGATTCCGCTGCCTTGGGATGCGGACAAATCCTTAGGAGAATAAAAAATGCTTCAATGCGTTCCAGGAAATCCAAAAATAGCATACCAGATTGAAGGCGACGGTCCGGCACTCATATTTCTCCATGGCGTAGGAGGAAACAAAGATAACTGGGCGCGACAAATGGATTTTTTTTGTAACACACACACGGTCGTGGCTTGGGATGCGCGAGGGTACGGTGATAGCGATGACTACGATGGTTCGCTACATTTCAGAGATTTTAGCCACGATCTTCGCCGGCTGATTGATCACTTAGGATTTGATAAGTGTCACCTATGTGGGCTATCTATGGGAGGCCGGATTATTTTAGATTTCTGGGAGGTATATCCAGATCGGGTTAGGAGTTTAGCCCTTGTGGACACTTTTCCAGGTTTTGAGGATTCCTTTTCCATAGAAGACCGAGAAAAGTTTATTCGCGAGCGACGTCAACCTCTAGTTGAGGGCGGCAAAGAACCTGCGGACATCGCACCTCTGGTGGTGCCTGGTTTAGTGAGTCCAACTGCATCTAAAGAAGTAATAAATGAACTAATTACCAGTATGAACAAACTACATAAATTTAGCTACATTAAAGCTATCGAGTCCATGACTAGATATGAACCAGTTACGGATGTTTCTGAGATTGATGTCCCAGTGCAAATTATAGTAGGAGAGGAAGATAAACTAACCCCTCCTTCCATCTCTCGAACGATGCATGAGCAGATAAAAGATTCTCGCCTAGCGATTATCCCTGGGTCCGGCCACCTTCCCAACATAGAAAAACCCGTCGAATTTAACATCTCTTTGAAGAACTTCTTGGAAGGAGTCTGACACTAAATGGTTATGCTGTTACCAGATTCCTCACTTCCTTTGTCTCGTTATCTATTACGATCGAACAATCAAGATATTCTAGCATGGGCGTCTCTCCAAACAGCTCTTTGATACGTATTTTCCATTCTTCATTGTAAAACTGCTCCGCCTTTTCCCTACTATCCCAAAGATAAATACCTCCACCTTTTTTCTCATCCTCGGTAAGCACGTAATATTTTCTAATCAACCCGTCTAGTCCTTCGTACCTCGGGATTGATGCGACCATTTTCTCGTTAAATTCCACGGGTTTCAGACCTCCAGTGGGAAATAGGACCCTTACAACTACCATGTTTCACCTCTCTTTTTTTATTTCATAGTGAATGTAACTCGAATACCAAACCTAACAAAAACAATATTACAAGTTATGCTTTCTATGCCATTGTGCGATCGACTCATCTGGGTACTCACTAAACTGTAAATCAGACTGTGCCACATCGACTTCTACCCATTCTTTTTTTGAGCCTAACATAAGGTGAGTTTTACTCGGCGGAATGGGTAATGGTGTATCTATTGCAGAAGCAAAAGGATGTATAAGCTCGGGCCATCTGGGATCCCAAACCCAAAGGGCGCTCCCGCAAATTTTACAAAAGCGTCTCTCGCAAAGACTCTCTTTCTCACTAGAATCCTCTAGAGCTCGATAGATTGAGATAAACGATTCTCCGCTAACGCACAAACTTTGTGCAATTCCCCCAAGATTAATCGCGAAACCACCACCTCCAGCAGTTTTTCTACAAATGCTGCAGTAGCATAAATTGAATGGGTAAGGATGATCTGACTCAATCTGAAAGGTCACCCTCTTACAATGACATGATCCATCTAGTCGCATTTCTAGGATCCCCCATAGGATATGATTTTCGTCAACGTTATTTGGTCTATATTGCTACCTGTTAAAACCACACCGACCCTTCTACCAATCATCTCGCTTTGCTCTTTCATTAGCCCCGCGAGAGAAGCAGCACCGGCGGGTTCGACCAAGTTATGGGTATCTGATAGCAACACCTTAGTCGCTTGGATGATATCGGTCTCAGACACCCTAATAATACGGAGCACTCTACTAGATATGTAATTTAAGGCCTCAACTGAAGGCTCGCGCACTGCCAAGCCATCCGCAATGGTATTCGCATTCAATGTACTGAGCATTTTTCGGCTTTCCCATGAAGAGGCATACGCATCAGCCTTCTCCGACACTACACCGACCACCTCAACGCAATGTCCTAGTGCCTCCTTAGCCGCTATAAAGCCCGCGATTCCTGAACCTAAACCGATAGGAACATAGACAATTTCTAACCCACTTACGGCAGTTAAAAATTCCAGAGCGTAAGTACCCACCCCAGTTACAAGGGCAGGATGATAAGAAGGTAAAAATTCGAGATTTTTTTTCTCACTCATCTTTTTTGCACACGCCAAAGCCGCATCAAAATCCTCACCGTGTTCTATAACTTCTGCACCCAATGCCCGCATTGAGCGATTCTTATCTAAATTATTGCCTTGAGGAACCACTACTATAGCCTGAACACCAAACGCGCGAGCCGCATAGGCAATGCTTTGGCCATGGTTACCTCTTGTTGCCGCTATTATGTTTCTATTAAAACCCTCCTCTTGCAGTTTCCCTAAAGTCCAAACGCCTCCTCGCACTTTGAAGGAACCGGTAGGCAAGTGGTTTTCATGTTTCGTAAAAATCTCACAATTAAAACGTTCTGATAGAAGCGGCCAAGTTAGTTCAGGGGTACTTGGTAAGTAAGCTCCAATAAAAGAAGCACATTCTTTAAATTCTTTCAGGCTGATAGGATTCTTTTCCAAGTCCCTGTGCGAGAGAATTTTCTTTGTCATCGTTTTTATATTTTGAAAACGTTTAGATTATCTTATTTTCAAGACCGTAAATGTTCATGAGACACGACGGTCTTAAGAGATTCGACTTGACGACCCGCGATTTTAGACAACCGATCAGAATGAAAGCCTAACATTAATAAACCAGTGTAAACATTGGCCACCTCTCGATAACTGCTGATAGAGCCCGAAGTCAGCTCACAAATCGCCACACCCTCGAAGATAGCGCGTTTGCCTAAAGATTCCGGCATTTTACTATCGTAGCTGAAGATATATCTGGCGAAACCAGTATGTCCATTGCTGGATGTTTCACAAATTTCCCATTCGAACTTTTCAGCATCTTTGTGGAAATAATTTTCAACGAGATCTGGAATCGCAGGCTTTTTAAACACACCATAAAAAACATCATGGTAAAAACCATCTTCGGCAAAATAGGAAGCAGCCCGAGACCCATCACCCTCCACGATTGAATTGGTCATTTGTCTGATTAATCGATCGAAACTCATTTTTTTCTCCCGCATAAACAGTCTTTAATAAAAACAAAAGGTGCTTTTGGTTCCAAAGAAAGATGCATTGCTTTTTTGTTAAACTTGTATTTCTACAATTAATTTAGCATGGTATATACTCGTGCTAAAAGAAATTCAAATCGCAGGGGGATACTATGCCAGATGCTTTAACGGTTGAAGACCTATTGGATGCCTATCGCACCATGAAAACTATTCGAGAATTTGAAGATCGTGTTCATGTCGAATTTGCGAAAGGAGGGATACCTGGATTTGTCCATTTATATGCTGGGGAAGAGGCCTCAGCGACTGGGGTGGGCATGCATTTATCTAAAGAAGACAAGCTTGCCAGCAATCACCGTGGACATGGGCACTGCATCGCCAAGGGAGTCGATGTAAAGGGGATGATGGCAGAAATATACGGCAAGGCGACCGGAACATGTAAAGGCAAAGGTGGCTCCATGCATATAGCTGATTTGGATACAGGAATGATGGGAGCCAATGGAATAGTGGGTGGCGGACCTCCCCTCGCCTGCGGGGCTGCCTTAGCCGCGAAAATGAAAAAGAACGGAAAAATCGCGGTAGTTTTCTGTGGCGATGGAGCCTCCAACCAAGGGACCACCTTCGAAGCCATGAACTTGGCCTCGGTTTGGAAACTTCCGGTAGTTTTCGTCTTCGAAAATAACGGATACGGTGAAGCGACTGGCAGTAGCTACTCCGTCTCATGTGGAGATATTGCTGACCGTGCCAAAGGCTTTGGCATGCCTGGCCGAATAGCAGATGGGCACGATTTTTTCGAGGTTTATGAAGCCTTCGGCGAAGCCTCGGAGCGGGCTCGCAAAGGCGAAGGCCCTTCCCTTTTAGAACATAAGTTAGATAGATTTTACGGACATTTTGAAGGCGACAATCAAAACTATCGAGCTGAAGGTGAAGTACAAAAATTGCGTGAAGAAACGTGCTGTATTAAAAGATTTGCAGCGAATGCAGTCTCCGAGCACGGAATCAATCAGAGCCAGTTGGAAGCTATAGACTCGGAAGTCGGGGAATTGATAGACGAGGCAGTCAAATTTGCAGAGTCTTCTCCTGATCCCAGCGAGACTGATCTCACTACTGACGTCTACATCAACTATTAAAAGAGGTGATAAAATGGCCCGAAAAATAACCTTTCAACAAGCAATCAACGAAGCGCTGGATCAAGAAATGGCCCGGGACGAAGATGTCGTGATAATGGGAGAAGATGTAGTAGGCGGAGCTGGTACCCAGGGAGAAATGGATGCCTGGGGAGGAGTGCTCGGAGTCACTAAAGGGCTTTGGGGTAAGTATGGCGATCGAATAATGGATACTCCCATCAGCGAATCCGGGTTTGTTGGCGCAGCGGTGGGAGCCGCAACAGCCGGACTGCGACCCGTTTGTGAGCTCATGTTCATTGACTTCATGGGCGTATGTTTTGACCAGATATATAATCAAGCCGCAAAGTTCAGATACATGTTTGGAGGAAAAGCAGAAACCCCAGTAGTCATTCGAACAATGGTTGGCGCGGGTTTCAGAGCAGCTGCTCAACATTCACAATGTCTATATCCTATGTTCACAGCAGTCCCTGGTTTAAAGGTAGTTATTCCGTCGAACCCTTACGATGCCAAGGGTCTCTTGATACAGGCTATAAGGGACAACGATCCTGTTATTTTTTGCGAACACAAAGTGCTCTACACAGTTGAAGGAGAAGTGCCAGAAGACTCCTACACTATACCATTCGGGGAGGCAGACATTGCCCGCGAGGGAGAGGACATCACAATAGTGGCGCTTGGAAGAATGGTGCACCAGGCATTAGAGGCCGCTAACACTTTGTCTTCTGACGGAATCTCTTGCGAAGTAGTAGATTTGAGAACCACTTCCCCATTGGATGAGGAAACAATCTTAGAATCAGTGGAGAATACGGGCCGCTTGGTGGTAGTAGACGAGGCGAACCCTCGATGCAGTATCGCTACCGATATCTCAGCGCTAGTCGCAAAAAAAGCTTTCGAACATTTAAATGCACCAATAGAAATGGTTACCGCACCTCATACGCCGGTGCCTTTCAGTGGAGCTCTAGAAGACATGTATATTCCCAGCCCTGACAATATAGTGTCTGCCGTTAAATCTGTGATGGATTTCAGCCAATGAGTAAAGCAGAAATAGTAGCCATAACTATGCCGAAATGGGGTTTATCCATGACTGAAGGAAAAGTCATGGAATGGCTTGTTGAGGAGGGCGCAGTTCTAAAAGTCGGTGATGCAATGGTTGATATAGAAACAGAAAAAATTGCTAACACATTCGAAGCACTTGATGCTGGGACCTTAAGCAAAATTGTGGCAACTCCCGATGAAATATTGCCCATAGGAGCACTTTTAGGGGTATTAACAACCTCGGAGATCTCAGACGAAGAAATAACCGCATTTGTGGAAGAATTTCAAGCAAACTATGTGCCACCAGAACCTGAAAGCGAAGAGGGAAATGACGCTTACGCTTTTATTGAAGTAGATAACTATAAAATTCGATATTCAAAAATGGGGGACGGTGAGAAAAATATTATCCTGATACACGGCTTTGGTGG
>MDTD01060394.1_pt1 | contig 26609 bp, 20 predicted proteins | sample 811221 | NCBI WGS metagenome assembly MDTD01 (sample SAMN05326646, study PRJNA326480) | marine metagenome | isolation source: seawater | place: Pacific Ocean: South West | collected 2011 | reverse complement strand
TTGGAAGAATTGTCATCATCATAAAGTCTTACATAAGCCGTAGAAGATCCTATCGCGGAAGCTTTGTGTGCATAAAAAACAGAGTAAACTTTGGAAAGGCTTAAGGAATCATTGGTTTGAGTGGTTGAGCTACTAAAGGCCGATAGACCAGAAGCTAAATTATTTGTTTTTGAATATGTATCTTTGTACTCACACTGATAAGTAACATCGTTATTACCCTGGTCAAAGTCATTCCCAGTATTTGCGTCATTGATATCAAAAGCGGGATTATCATCACCGTAAGAAGTTCCAACAAACATGCTCTTTGAGGTCAAGTTTAACTTAGGTGCTTTGTTATAAGAGCTATCCCCGGTGAGTGGAGTTAAATCATTCCATTCCTTACCATCTCCAAGACCTGCATCGATGGACTCTGTTGATAAGTCTTCTATTGTTTCGAGGGCGGGTGTTTTAACTTCATCACCGCTGCCTGAAATTGTAGGACAACCCGAAGATGCTGCATCTCCTGCTTGTGTAAAGCAATAACTTGTACAATTGTCAGAGCTACAGGTAAGAAAGGAATTATCCTCATCAGGATAATTGTCCTCATCCTGAAAATGATAAATCCTCATGCGATTATCTGAAATGTCACTTTTTACCGTATATCGAGCAACATGAGTGTAATTCCCTGTACTCAAATTAAAGGTTGTCTTGGTTATATGGCCTAAGTAAGAATCAGCTGTTGTTTTCTTAAATTGGAGGGCAGTTTTAGAGCGGTAGTTGTTTCCTTCATAATTATAAAGCTCGAGTCCGTAGAAATCGAAACTACTACTGTTAAGATCTGCCGTATTGTAAAAGATTTCTATAGAGCGGCTATCATTACCTCCGTCACTTTTATTCCTCATCCAACCTGTTTGATTGTCGCAACGAAAGCCAAAGGCGTATTCAAGGTCGTTGTCGATATAAAGGTCAACCCTATAATCCAGACTGGTTGTTGATGATATTCTGGTGGGAATTTCAATTTGAGGAGTATAAACCCTCATTTTTAGATCAAAACCTTGAGTATAGAGGTTTCCTTCACTTGGAAGGTTAATTCCAGAAATGGGAAGGCTCGAACATGTATCGCCTATATAATTTCTAAGAGAGCTCCCAATAGGACCTAAGAGAATCCAGGATGCTTCACCAAGATGTCCTGTTTTTCTAGATGAGGCATTATCATTATTATCTGGTTCGAGACCATCAGGAGTTCCAATAACATTTTGAAGAACTCTTTTAACATCTTTATAAACGTCACTTGCAGTGTTGTAGTTACTGGCATTTGTAAGGCAATGCCTAAGGCTTCCTCCTAATTGGCAATTGAGCTCAGGGGCTTGGGAGTTAAGCACTGTTTTTGATAGACCAAAGATATTGTCTGGAACAAAGAGGTGTGATCGGGTTGTTCCATTAACATCTCCTACTTTGATAAGTCTTTTCTTCTCGAGCTCAATATTTGATGACACTAAAAGGGGGTTGCTTGAGTTTTTCACGTTGACGGGTGGGTTTTCAATAATTATTTCATATTCACGCTTCTTGTCAGGTTCATTTGTTTCTTGACAATTGGCGCTACTATAAGAAGTAATTTTTAGTGGAAAATTGACGAGACCGCCAAAGGGAAGTTGTAAATTAGAAAGGTATTGGGAAGAAGTAATATCATTATTTGATATGCATTCTGAAGTTAAGCCAGGTTGAAAGGCCATAGGTGGTATATTTTTTCCACTTAGGCTAACTCGGTAGGATTGTCCAACACCTATTCTTGTTAGGGGATAGTCACAATTGGATGTATGACTTGAAACTCCGTTCAAAGTCATGCAAGAAACTAACTTAAGTTTATGAAACTGGCCTTGGCTGGAAGCATACTGATTTGCTGTAAAGGTATTATTCTCAAGACAATTCATTTTACTAAAATTAAGTGTAATAGGCACTGCTCTATCTTTATTAATAAAAATAGGCTCATCAAATCCAGCCGAGGCACAACGGTTTATTCCCTCCATGGTGTTGTCACCTTCCCACCCTATGGCAAAAAAACGCCAACGTCCCCCTGGAAGGTCAATTTCAAATTCCGTCGTTCCTCCATCAATACCTCTGGAAAAAAAACGATTACCTAAAACATCTTCACCGTAGAGGTACACCCCACCTTTTAGGAATTGATTAGTAGTTCCTAAGTTAAAAGAAAGTGAGGCTTTTTTAAGATCTTTGACTTTTTGCCCGCAAGAAGAAAGTCCGAGAAGAAGAAAAAGGAATGCAGCAGAGGATAAAAAATTCCTCAAAGTTATCAAATTGTTAACTATGTTCCAATTTCCTTTTTTCATATATTTATTGTATCTTTGTTTTTTATTTGAACGGTTAAACTATTAAATACTTGAGGGTCTACAGATTTTATTTAGTAGATAAGACGCCCACCTTTTTGGTCGACAGATAAAAGGCTAAATGAGGAGTGCTAAGTAGCTAAAAAAAGTAAAGATAATTAATATTTAAATCGAATCGATTTTCTTCCCACATGAACTTTATCAATCTTAACTTTACCTCTGAAGAAAAGAGGGCTCTGGTGTTTCTTTATGGTCTTTTTGATACTTTGCTGAAGAATTTTTAAACTTTTTTTATCTAGTGGATGCTCTTTATTTTCCTTAATGGCCAAAAAGAAATGAAGTTGACCCTTTATTTTGTCTTGGTTCCAAATAAAAACTCTTTCTCCTGTTTTAGGAGAAACGGGAAGAATATCGGGGAGTGAAAAAACGTGCTGCTTTGGTTTAGATTGCCTCCCTAAACCTTTTTTGATTATTTGCTCTGTCATGACTGTCAGAGACCTTTTCCTAAAGTGAGGTGGTAAATAAATTTCAGTCGGACCGAGGGCCTTGTTTCCTTGCCAGACCATGAAGAAAAAATCGTGGTCTTTTAGGTACAAAGGACCTTGTGGAGAAAACTTCATTGCAATCCAGTTAATGCGACCATTTCTTCCATCATCAGGTCTTCCCTTATAGTAAAAGTGCATGATTCTTCCTTGACACCTTCGAGGCCAGGCCCTTTCAACACTAAATTGATCTGGGGTTGTATATTTAAATCCTCCATCTGTAACAATGGAAAAATTTTCATTGTTCCAAGCATCCCCTTCTGTGATGACCCTATTGGGGTTTTCATTTTGTAATTCTCTATGCTGATTATGATAGATATCCCAATGCCACTGAGTTCCTGAAATGACAGGTGAGTAAAAAGAGGCAAAGGAAGAGGACTGCTCTTTGGATATTTCCATGCCCTGGTAAGTAGCTTCAATCATGCGAACTTGGTTTTGTACTCTTCCTTTTTTTATGAACATACCAAACTCACTGAGAAAAGGAGGGCGCTTGAGTTTTGCCGCGGTACTTTTGATATGATCTGTATTGGCCAAATAACTTCCATTTTTAACAGTTTTATGTGAGAAGCTCATTCTTTGAGCATCATAGTAGTGGGAGTTAAAAACAAAACCTTTTAGTGGTGGATCCTGCTTATTAAAGGGAGGGTTAGCAGGTATCGTAGGAGCGTTAGTTATCCAAAAGACGAGTGGCTCTGCAAAAACAAAGGATTGTTCCCAACCCATTTCATCAAGCAGGTCGCGGACACGTTTGTTAAAGGGTCTCATCTTTTGAGAATACCATTTTTGACTTGAAAGTTTACCAAAGCCTCCGTCGATGGGTTCATTCATTGGGTTGATGCCAATGATAAAATTTTGTTCTTTTTCATTGAGGTTTCTTTTTAAATGAGCAATAACTTCTTTCATTTGCCAGAAAAATTCATCTTGCACATGACGAACCCCTTTTTGAGTTTCAATAGGGGCATTATCCCAAAAATTCCTAAAGGCCAACCTGACCGATTTATTAAAAATTTTATTCATTCCCCAGTGAACACAAAGAAAGCATGTTCCATTTGGGTAGTTTTCTTTAGGTGTAACCCATGCGGGGGCCCCATTACCAGTAAATTTGGAGTTTTTGTGGAAGAGGTGTCTTGAGTAAAGATCTTGATGGTAGTCAAGAAGGACGTAAATTTTATTTTTGATGGCCTCTTTTATATGGAAAGTGATTTCTTCAAGATATCCGATATCGATAGTATCAACCTGCGGATGAACTCCTTCCCAGCTTAGAGTGTACCGGATAATATTTGAACCTGTTTTTCTTTTTAGGTCTTGAAGGGCCCAGGCAGCATCTTTTTGCGTTTTAAAAGGTTTAAAACCCATTGATTTTAACTTAACGGCTCCTGAAATATTCCAACCTCTAAAGTAGACTTCTCTTCCCAGTCCATCAACAAAGATAGTGTCAGAATAACTCTTATATGACTTTGTTGCTTGAAAAATTCGAGTTGATAAGGGGATATTTTCACTTGCTTTAAGTGACGATGAAAGAAAGCTATCGATTATTATTAAAAGAAAGGTAAGCCATCCAAAATTTGATTGGAATAATTTTATAGTCATAATTGAGGACTCATTATTTATTTAATTAAATTTTTTTTATTTCGGTGGGGAAGTATAGGGATTTGTTATGTTAATGACAAATAATAAAAAAAAATTTTAAGCATCACTTTTTAATATGGTAGAAAAAAACCGATAGGTTACCATGACCAAAGAGATAAATGGTGACCTTCTAAAAAGAAATTATCCAAAAGTCTATCTGTTGAATGCTTCATGGACTTTCATGGTACTTATGCCTGTGATAATCCCCTTTTTTAAAGGCATTGGTCTTTCAATGGGTGATGTTTTTAGGCTTCAGGCCCTCTACGCTCTCATGGTTATTCTTTTGGAAATTCCATCGGGTTACCTCTCTGATGTTTTTGGAAGAAAGTTGATTCTTGTTATTTCAGGTATCCTGCATGGTATTGGATTCTCTCTCTATGCCTTTGCTGATAGCTTTTTAATGTTGGCCATCATCCAACTAGTTAATGCCATTGCTATGAGCTTGATGTCTGGAACAGATATTTCTCTTCTTTATGATACTCATGTTGCGCTAAGGGAAAAGGGTTCTATTGGAAGGAATCTTATGGCGAAACAAATTTTTTACTCTCAAGTAAGTGAGGGTATGGCGGGCCTCTTTTGTGCGCTAATTCTTCTTTTTGGTTCTTTAAAGTGGATCGTGAATGCTCAAGCTATTTTAGGTTGGCTCCCTTTTTTTGTTTCTCTTAGTCTTTGTGAGCCACCGAGAAGAAAATTGGAAAAGTCGAAAACAATTGAAAATATAAAGGAAATGTCACAAATCCTTTTCAATAGCTCAAGGTTATTCCTCCTCATTACTTTTAATGGCATTATTTATGCGTCTGCTACCTGGTTAGCAGTATGGACTTATCAAGACTTTTGGCAAACATTGGGGATTCCTCTCCCTATTTTCGGCATTTTATGGGCATTGACGAATCTTGTTGTAGGGTTTTTTGGAAGAGCTGCCGTAAGGATTGAATCTTATTTGGGAATTCGAAAAACCCTTCTCCTTATTTCTTTGCTTCCAATTCTTGGTTATGGTGGGATGAGTTTTTTCTCTTATTACTATTCTCAAACCCCACTTTTGGCCTTTACCTTTGGAGGGCTTATGTCTTGTCTTTGTTTACAAGCCAATAGAGGATTGGGGCATGTTATTTTTAGAGATGCTTTTAATGCCCGTACATCCTCCTCAATAAGGGCCACTGCGAATTCCTTTTTGGCTTTGGGCTCAAGATTTCTTTTTATTTTTTGGGGACCGGCTTTAGGGTTAATGATTGATGATTACGGCCATACAGTCGCTTATGCTGTGATGGCCTTTGTGTATGTTTTTAATATTTTTTTCTTTTTTTCACCGCTTTTAATGGAAGGTCAGAAACTTTCTTACCGAGAAGAATCGAGCTCCTGAACTTGTTTTTCCAATTCTCGAAGGCGCTTCATGAGTTCTGGAATTTTTTGGAGGCCTCTAACTTCTTTAATCCAATCCATTTTTTTGACGGCAGGGAGGCCCATATATTCGCCTTTTTCGGTAATAGGCTTTATAACACCGGTTCTAGGCCCAAGGGCAACGTTATCTCCTATTTCAATGCCTGGGCCTACGGCAATTTGTCCTGAACACATAAAGTTTTTTCCAATCTTTGCACTTCCAGCAATACCAGTTTGACCGGCCAGTAAAGAAAGTTCTCCAATTTCAACATTATGGGCGACATGGACTTGAGAATCGAGCTTTGATTCTCTTCCTATGAGAGTTTTGTCAAAAGCGGCCCTGTCAATAGTGCAGAGGGCACCCATTTCAACATTATCTTCAATAACAACATGACCTGTTTGAGGGACCTTTATATTTTCTGTCCCCGTAGGCGTGAAGCCAAAGCCGTCAGCTCCAATAACTGTGCCTGGATGAATTAAACAGTCCTTTCCTATGTTACAACCATCCATAACAACAACATTGGGAAATAAAACCGTATTGGCGCCAATTGTTACATTTTTTCCAATGTAGACATTAGGGTAAATAACGGTGCCTTCACCAATTTCAGCACCTTCAGAAATATAAGCGTAAGCGTAGATAGTTGCCGATGAGTGAACTTTTGATTTTTGGTGAATGAAAGCGATTTCACTTATGCCTTCATAAGAGTGGGTCAGTTTATAAAATATATTCGAAATTTTTGCCATGCCAACCTTAGGGCTTTTGTGGACGATTTGGAGGCAATTAACATCTTCATTGGCCTTTGAAACTAAAACTGCTCCAGCTTTTGTTTTTTGAAAGAGTTCTTTCATTTTTGGATTCACATAAAAAGAAATATCGTTGGGGCCTGCTTTATCCAAAGGAGAGACTTTTTCTATATCAATGTTATCAACATTTTTTCCATTATAGCCAGGCGGCATGTAAATAGAGCCTTCAAGTTGATTGACTAATTCTTTAAGCTTCATGACACCCCCTCTACTTTTTATGACGCTAATTAATGGCTTCCAACATGGCTCAAACCTATCATACGCTACATAAAAAGGGGATTGAAATCTGTTGGTGTAAAGACTGAAAACAAAAAAGCCTTGGTTTAACCAAGGCTTTTTTCAAACTCAAAAATGGGGGAAAATGAGTTTATTTGATACTTTTTCGGAGGAAAAAATTATTTGATGGTTATACATTTTGGGGTTCCTTTAATTTCTAAGGGTTCTTGAGGTCCAACCCCGCCAAAAGGTCTTTCGACTTCTTTTCGGCCAAAAGTTAAAGTACAACGCTCACCGTAGTAAGAAAGTTTATAAACAAGTTCATATTGACCATCTTTTTTCCTTAAAGATTCGAAGTTTCCTAGAGCATCATTTTTATATTCCGACTCATTGAGCAGAGAGAAAACTTGCTTAATGTCTCTTTCAACCTGAAACCTTGGTGGAAGAGCAGAGGAAGCTTGGAAAGACAAAGCTGCAATTAAAAAAGAAAGGCCCTTTTTTTTCATTAGCGATTCTCCATAGAGTAGAGTTTTTAAAAGCTCTATTGATTTAAATTCTTGTTTTGTTGAAATGAAGCATAATTGGAATTCGAAATTTTTGGAAATTTTCATTAATAATCAAAGTTTATTAGTTAACGTAATAGGTCATAAACAATTCCTCTTGAACCTCTTCAGTTTGCGTGGAATTACCTGAATTCATACGATTTCTAATAAAAGCCTTTATGTTTTCCCACAAAGAGTCGAAAGGTTGACAGGATCGCTCGGTAATGAGGGTCTTTTGAAAACAAAACAGAAAGGTAGAGAAGATGCCTATATTTAGGAAAAATCTCATTACAAACGACTGGGTTATGTTTTCTCCTGAAAGAAAGTCTAGACCTAGTGATTACAAAAAGCCAACAGAAGATAATAGAGTTGATGCTTTTTTAAAGAGACCTGAGAAAGATGACAATTGCCCTTTTTGCATAGGCAATGAAAAAAAAGATGATAAAGAAATCCTTAGGTATGTTCCTGAAGGAAGAGAAAAAGACGATTGGCAGGTGCGGATTTTAGAAAATAAGTACGCTAGTCTTGATAGAACAAAAACTCCTAATAAAAATTTCTCCCTTCTTTGCAAGGAGATGGATGGTTTTGGAATTCACGATGTTATCATCGACCATCCCCACCACAATAAGTCCTTGGCCAATATGAGTTTAGAGGATGCGACTTCTCTTATGGAGGCTTACAAGCTTCGTTATATTCAGGTATGTGATGATCCGAATGTAAACCACGTGGTAATTTTCAAAAACCAAGGTTATAAAGCTGGGGGTTCACTCCAGCATCCCCATTCTCAAATTTATGGACTTCCCTTAATGCCTTTTGAAACGAAAGTTAGGTTAGGGCAGATGGAAAACTATCACGTTATCCACGATCACTGCCTCATGTGTGACATTCTTAAAATGGAGCTAAAGGAAAAAAAGAGGATTGTTTATGAAAATGATAGCTTTGTGGCCCTTGTCCCTTTTGCTTCACTATCTCCTTACCACACCTGGATTGTTCCTAGGAAGCATCAAGCATCATTTAGAGAGTGTGTAGATTTAGAGGACCTCGCTGATATCATGACTAATGTTTGCCATATGTCTTTTCACGCTCTAGAAAATCCTGATTATAATTTTATTCTTCAAAGTCTTTCTCACTACGAGAGAGAGTCAGAATACTTCCACTGGTACTTTAGTGTCATTTACCACACAGTAAGAAGAGGAGGCATTGAGTTTGCTGGTGGACTTTTCAATAACCCGATTATGCCTGAAGAAGCTGCTGAGCATTTAGTTAAGCATAAAAGGAAAGGTTGAAAAGAAATTGAGAGAAAAGATTTTTCTCCTTTTATTCGATAGGGTACTTCATAAGAAGGTCGTTGAGGTTTATACCTTCCTTGTCTTTTTCATCTTTCACATCTTTTTCAAGAAGAGTTTTTGCAATTAAGCTACTGCAGTAGTAATTGTGACAAACTTCGTGCAAGAGAGGCTTTGGATTACCTTTTTCGTCTAAGTTAGGTGCCATATCAATAAAGTAATTAAATAAGGATAGGTGTTTTTTTCTTATGACCTTTCTTATAAAACTCAAACCGTTTGTGTCCTTGACATCAATATTGTTTTTAAAATGAACCTTTAAAATATTGAGGTATTTTTCATTTTTTTTTTAGAAAAATTGAGGTTTTAAATTGAAAAAGGGACTTTTTGTTTACTGTTGAAAATAATCAAAATTATTAATGACAGGAATCTTGTCTAGGGGAAAGGGTATCAAGGTAATTAATTGACCTTGATACCCTTATTTCTTTTTAAAGTACTCTTTATTTAAGTTCCATTTTGGCAATCGTTTGAAGCTGCATATTGGTTGTCCCTTCATAGATTTGACCAATCTTTGCGTCCCTATAGTACTTTTCAGCAGGGTACTCAGTGGTAAATCCATTGCCTCCAAAAAGTTCAACCGTTTTTGAAGTAATAGCTTCAGCTGCCCTGGAAGAGTAAAGTTTAGCAATGGCCGCTTGCTCAACAAAATCTTTTCCGGAATCTTTAAGTCTGGCGGCATTGTAAACAAGAAGCCTTGTGGCCTCTAATTGAGTCCTCATTTCGGCCAATTGAAATTGAACCCCTTGGTAATCAGAGATTTTTTTACCAAACTGCTCTCTGTTTTGAGTGTAATCAAGGGCCGCTTCATAAGCGCCTTGGCTGATCCCAAGCATCTGAGCGCCAATTCCAATTCTTCCTTCATTTAAGGTCTCGATAGCAATTTTATAACCTTTACCAATTTCTCCAAGAACATTTTCTTTGGGGACTCTGCAATTGTCGAAAATAAGTTCACAAGTTGAGCTTGCTCTAATTCCTAGCTTGTCTTCTTTTTTTCCAAGACTGAAGCCTTCAAAGCTTTTTTCAACAATAAAAGCTGTAATCCCTTTATAGCCTTCACTAGGGTTTAAGTTTGCAAAAACAAGAAAAAAGTCTGCTTCGTCAGCATTTGTTATCCATAATTTATGACCTTTTAAAAGGTAGTGATCACCTTTATCTTCAGCCTTTAGCTTTAAAGCGAAGGCATCAGAACCACTGGAGCTTTCACTTAAAGCATAGGACCCAACCCATTCAGTAGCAAGTTTTGGAAGGTATGTTTCTTTTTGGGCATCTGTTCCCCATTTTAAGACGGCATTTGTAACAAGAGTATTTTGGACATCCATTAAAACACTAACAGATCCATCAATTCGTCCAATTTCTTCAATAGCAAGACAAGCTGATGTAAAAGTACTTCCTGTGCCGCCAAAGGCTTCGGGTGTCTCTATTCCCATCATCCCCATTTCAAAGAGCTTTTTAACAAGCCCCGGGTCCATTTTTGATTCTTGGTCCATTTTACTGACAAGAGGTTTTATTTCGCCCTCAGCAAACTCCCTAACAGCAAGTTTGAAATCATTTTCTTCCGTTGAAAGGGTTGTTAATGCTGGATGAAAAATGGGGGGAACGGCAGGCGAATTTGACATGGTGGACTCCCTAGTTAAGTTAAGTGAAAAACAGTTTTAAAAAACGGCTAACTTTATCATAACGCATAAGGTAGTTAGCGTCATCGAATTTCGAGTTACGGCTTTTTCATACCGTAATTAATCGACTTTAGACAGAAAAAACTATTGAGACCTGCCTTACATTAAAGGTCCCAATAGTTTTAAGCGTTTTTTTAATCGAGTGCTAGACTCTTTCTAGGACTGTTGCAACACCTTGACCTAAACCAATGCACATGGTTGCAACACCAAGATCAGCGTGATCTCTTTTCATTTGGTGAAGGAGAGTCCCAAGGATTCTTGAGCCTGAGCATCCAAGTGGATGTCCTAGTGCAATAGCACCTCCATTTTTATTGACCTTTTCGTCCTTTATGTCCAAAAGACCCATCATTTTTAAAACAGAAAGAGATTGAGCAGCAAAGGCTTCGTTAAGTTCAAAAAGCTTTATATCACCTAGCTCAAGGTTTCCTTTCTTAAGTGCTTTTTTCACAGCTGGAACTGGACCGATTCCCATAATAGAAGGATCGCAGCCTGCTGAAGAAATAGACCTGATCTTTGCCATAGGAGTAATTCCTAGAGATTTAGCTCTCTCTGCACTCATAACTAGGACAGCACTCGCTCCATCACTAATGGCCGATGAGTTTCCGGCAGTAACAGTCCCACCTTTAGGGTTGAAGACAGGCCTCAGTTTGGCATAGTCTTCAAGTTTTCCTTCACCTCTAATAACTTCATCATTTTCGACGAGGTAAGGAACACCTTTGTCATCATGGCCTTCTAGAGGAACAATTTCATCTTTAAACCGACCTTCGACAGTTGCTGCCTGGGCCTTTTGGTGGGAGCCATAGGCAAAGAGGTCTTGGTCTTCTCTTGAAATTTGGTTTCTAATCGCCAGAAGTTCGGCTGTCAGCCCCATTGAGCCTGAAGCCTTAGCATTGTTTTTAGATGTTTCAGGGTTGTAATCAAACCCGTGGTCCATGGCAACATGACCCATGTGTTCAACTCCACCGCAAAGGTAGACGTCTCCCTGGCCAGCTAAAACACCTAAAACCGCATTGTGTACGGCCGTCATGGATGAACCACAAAGGCGGTTTACAGTGTGGGCCGATACCGTCTTGGGGATTTCATTCACTAAAAGAGCTGCATTTCGAGCGATGTTAAAACCTTGTTCTAACGTCTGTTGAACACAGCCCCAAATGATATCTTCAATCTCACCTGGGTCTACTTTTGGGTTTCTTTCAAGGATTGCCCTCATTAAATGGGCGCTCATATTTTCCGCTCTTGTGAAGCGAAAGGATCCTCCCTTGGACCGCCCCATGGGCGTTCTAACGGCGTCAATTATGACTGCTTCTCTCATTTCTCCCTCCCCTTACACTAATGGATAGAAAAGTTTATTTTCTTTGATCATTTGTTCTATTAACTGTGGCAACTCGTAAGCTTTACCTAAGGCTTCGTATTTTTTGGCAAGCTTTTGAAGGTTGTCCAGACCCATTTTGTCTGCGTATTTTAAAGCTCCTGCCCTAAAAGGAGGAAAGCCTAGTCCCAAAATAAGACCCATATCAACTTCAGAAGCTGTTTTGACAATTTTATCGTCAAGGCACCTTGCACTTTCAAAAATCATAGGGATCATCATTCTTTCGACAATTTCATCATCACTTATTTCGATCTCTTGCTTGTAATGAGTCTTTAGGATTTCGTAGACATTGTCGTTTAATGTCTTTTTAAGTTTTCCTTTTTTATCTTTTTTGTATTCATAAAACCCAACGCCATTTTTTTGGCCTAGTCTCTTATTTTTGACCATGATTTCAACAATGGTTTCTTCTCCATCACCTCCCATGCGGTCTGGAAAGCCTTCGGCCATAATTTTTCCACCGTGGACACCTGTATCGAGACCCACGACGTCAAGTAGGTAGGCAGGTCCCATCGGCCAACCAAATTTTTCCATAACTTTATCAATTCTTTTAAAATCAACTCCATCCCTTACAAGACGGATAAATCCATTGAAGTAAGGAAAGAGGATTCTATTGACGAGAAAGCCTGGGCAATCGTTAACGACGATTGGTGTTTTTCCCATCTTAAGCGCGTAGGCCACCGTTCTTGAAACTGTTTCATCCGATGTTTTTTCACCTCTAATGACTTCAACTAGGGGCATTCTATGAACAGGATTAAAAAAGTGCATCCCACAAAACTGCTCAGGCCTTTTTAAGTTACTTGCTAATTGAGTGATTGAAATAGTCGATGTGTTACTCGCAAGAACCGCGCCTGAGTCAATAGAGTCTTCTGTTTCAGCGAGAACGCTTGCTTTTATCTTAGGGTTTTCAACAACAGCTTCAACCACGAGGTCAACCTCTTTAAAATCTCCATAGCTTAAAGTAGGAGAGATCTGATTTAAGATTTGACCCATTTTTTTAGAATCAACTTTTTTTCTCTTTAGCTGCTTTTGAAGAAGTCCTGAAGCCTCATTTAAACCGAGGTCAAGTGCCTTGTCATTGATATCCTTCATGATGATAGGAGTTCCTTTTGAGGAACTTTGGTAGGCAATCCCGCCACCCATGATCCCAGCACCGAGCACAGCTGCTTTGTTTGTTGGCTTAGCTTCTTTTGTGATTTTCTTACTTGTTTTTTTAAGATATTGGTCTCCCAAAAAAACAGTGACTAGACCTTCAGCTGCAGGACTCTTAATAAGACCAACAAAAGCCTTCGTTTCAATTGCTAGGGCCTCATCTCTTAAAAGACCAGCAGCTTTTTGCATAACCCCAATAGCAGTGACAGGAGCAGGGTAGTGAGGCCCGGCCATCTGAGCAACGAATCCTTTAGCCGTTTCAAAAGTCATCATAGACTCGACTTCATTAAGCCCCAAAGGAGCTTTCTTAAGCTCGGCCCTTTTTTTCCAGTCAAGCTTGCCGTCGATGGCCCTTTTTAGAATATCTCTGGCAGCATTTTCTAAATAATCTGGTTCAACGACAGCATCTAATGCGCCAACTTTAAGAGCGTCTTCTGGTCTCCATTGTTTTCCAGAAGTTATCCATTCTATGGCCTGGTCTGCTCCAGTTAGGCGAGGAAGCCTCACCGTACCGCCCCAACCAGGGATGATTCCTAGTTTGGTTTCTAAAAGGCCAACTTTAGTTTTGGGAGTCCCAACCCTGTAGTCCGTTGTTAGGCAAATTTCAAATCCACCCCCAAAAGCGAAGCCATTGATGGCCGTTACAGTTGGGTAGGGAAGGTCTTCAAAACCGTTAAAGACTTTATTTGTGTTTGTAAGCCATGAAGCCATTTGCTCATCGCTCATTTTCATATGGCCAAGGAATTCAAAAATGTCTGCGCCAAGAATAAAATGTTCTTTTTGGCTTTTTAAAAGAAGACCTTTAATTCCATCGGTCTTTTTTATAGACTCTAAGCATTGTCCCAATTCATCAAGTGTTAGTTTATTAAAGACGTTCGTGCTTTCCCCAATAAGGTCAAAAGTTAAAAGCGCGATGCCGTCCTCGGAAGCTTGGCATTGGATGGCCTTTCCTTGAAAGATCATAAGGAGGACTCCTTTGTAAGTTTTTATTGGCAACTACTATAACCAAGGCACGAACGGAAAGAAAAGGATTGGTGTTCTTTTTTTGGGTTTATCTTTTGAGTCGTTTACGTGTCTAACCTCATTATACGACGCAAAAGCATTTCGTGGTATGGAAATTAGAAGCTGGCTTCCATGAGAGACAAGTTTTTAGAGCGTCTTTCTGTTAGATCTTTAATGACTTCAGTTTTGAAGAATTCAGCTTTAAGAGATTCAGTGTCGAGGTCCTTTGAAATCATTGAACTTTTTGCTTCGATTAAATCGCCGTTTGGCCCAAACGGCTTTTTAAGCTTAAGTGAGTTCTTATATTCGAAAATATCAATTGATTCGAGCCTTACATGAATTGTTTGGAAAAGTTTTGGCCATTTTTCGCCTGGTGCCTGAATATGGTGCATACCCCCGCTATAGATAATGAGCATTTTTCCCTCGCTCTTTTTTTGAAGGATATCCGCAATCCCCCCTCTAATGGAGAGTTTCCGGCCTTGCTTATCCAAACCATTTTTTCTTTTCATCCGTCCTTCGGGAAAAAGGGCAACAATACTAGAATTATCAATGGACCCTAAAAACTGGCTCCAAGAATCATCCCTCTTTTGGCTTACGAAGGTTTTTTTGGAAGTTAGGTTTCTAAAAAGAAGTCCAAGAATAGGCCTTTTCACGGTTTTTTCAGCGATAGGAGTCATACAATCTTTTGATGCCTGCCAAAGAAATTTATAGGGAAAAACACAAATAAGAAAAAGGTCAAAAAGAGAGGTGTGATTAATCCAGGCAATGACTTTGACAGAATTCCAGTCAGTTTCTTGCCCATCAGTTGTTTTCTTATCGAATGAAAAAAAGAGATGGCCTATAGTTTTTACGAGGCCTAACATGCAAAAAACAAAAACTCTTCGCGCCACAAGGATATCCTTTTTTAAGCTATTGTATGTTTTTAATTTTGTGTTGTGTTCTTTGGTAGACTCTGATGAAGCCGCCAAAGGCTAAATCTAATATAAAATTGAATGAACTTGGCCGTCAAAAAATTACTATTGAAACTGATTCGCCATTCAAGCATTGTTTTTGATTGTGAAACTGTTTTGAGGCACATATCTCCGATATGATCTTTCATCAAAGGAGAGGGAGAACCTTTATATTGAATATGCTTATAGGGCCTGTATTTGGTTATTTCTTCATCGATAATTTTAAAACTTAAAATAGGGGCACTAACGCGCCTAACGTGGCCTATTCCAAAGGGACTTTTAGGCTCTTTAGAGGATTTGTAATTGGAAAATGGCCCTAGCCAATTTTTTAACTTTGAAGTGTCAACAAGCCAGAAAAAAAGTTCCTCTTTGGGCTTCTCAAGAAAAGTTTTGAAAAAGAGTTGCCGCTCTCCGATATGTTCCTTATTTTCCCAGCAGGAAGGCCATGCCAGAGATGCATTTAAAACCAGGAATAGAGCTAAAAAATTTTTCATTTATTTTTATCCTTAATTGAACCTTTATCAATACTTTATTTTTTATTATTATTTTACTTTATTGAAAATGCACTAATAATCTAATGTAAGTTCTTAGAGTTTTTAAAAAAATTAAGGCATTTTTACCTAAAAAAAGGAAATCTTTTATGCCAATGAATGAGGCTTTTAAATCCAAAATTATAGGTCACCGGGGTGCAATGGGTGAGTACCCTGAGAATACTTTAGGTTCGATTGAGTGGGCATTAAAAAAAGGCTGTGATGGTGTAGAAATTGATATCCACCTCTCCTTAGATGGTGAACTTGTTGTAATTCATGATTCGACCTTGATGAGGACAACAAAAGAGAAGGGATTCGTTAAAGAAAAAAAGTTTGAGGATCTTAGGAAACTTGATGCTGGCAAGGGGGAAAAAATACCTTCCCTTGAAGAAGTCCTTAATCTTGTAAAGAGTTTTCAAGGAACAGTTATTTTTGTTGAAATAAAAGTTCCAGGTTGTGAGCAAAAAGTTATAAATGCATTAAATAAAACTGAAATGGAATCTCGGTCTATTGTGAAGTGCTTTCACCATCTTCCCCTTAAGAAAATAAAAGAGCTAAACTCCAAGATTAAGACACATTGTCTTATCTATGGGCGCCCTTTGAATCCTGTCGAAATTGTGAAAGCTTGTCAGGCAGATGGACTAAGTATTTCAAATGAAACTGTTGATACTGACCTGGCCAAAGAATGCCATCAAGCTGGAGTTGAACTTACCTTGTGGAATGCAAACTCTGTCTCTGAAAAAAATACCTTTCAAAAAATGGGGTTTGACTATATTTGTACCGACTATCCGTCAATTCTTTTGAAAGAGTAATTGTCTTTTATAGGTTGAAGAGTGTCGAGTGTAGAAGTTATTTGTTCATGAGTATAACTTTTATCCCGATACCCTTTACCGATTTCTGTTAACCCTTCAAAGGCAGTCATAAATAGAGATTCGGGTAAGGTAATTAGATCTTCCGACTCTATTTTATTAAACTCTTTTTTAAAAAATGAAGGAAAGCCTTTATCCTCTTTTGGTAAATTGTGAGACTCGGTTTTATTTAAAATGGAAAGACCATGGTAATAAGTCTCTAGAATATAAAAGACAGATCTTCCTTTCAATTTCCTTTCTTTTACTTTTTGACTTAATTCTCCCGTAATTTCCTTTTTCACTTTTTTGTGAAAGTAAAAGTCATATTTGAGGAGGTTAAAAAGGTTAAGGGCATTTTGATAACCACTCTTTCCTAACTCCAGTATTTCATCAACACAAAAGAAATGGAGGATTGTGTTTTTATAGTAGGTAGCGATTCCTCTTTTTTCAAAAGGGACAAATAGCTTATTATTTTTTGAATTTCTCTGAATTACTTTAAGCTTAGTTAATTCATAAATTGAGTCTAAGAGAACGAGTTCGAAATGAGTTATTAACTTTTTTTCAAAGGGTGCATGGATATGCTCTAAATAATCTAGTTCATTCTTAATATATTCCGCCAACTCGTCTTGAGAAAGCTCCCCTTCAGGACAATCTAGAAGGCATAAACTAATGAGAGAAACCATATTAACTCCTCTCACTTTATTTATTTCGTGTCCTATTTCAAACGCTAGTTTTTGAAGTATTTCCCTTTTTTTTGGTTTAGTAAGACTTTCTCTATCTAGAAGGTTTTCAGTATGTTGGTCGAGGTGAATTTCACCTCCAAGACTGACTGAGACTTTTCCAAACCTCCTCCTTAAAACCCGCGCCGCTTTTAAAAATGTGAAAAAACTTTCTTTTTCTTTTTTTTCACCTTTAAGTTCCCTGACATACTGGGCACCTTCCATAACCTGTTCATATTGTATGCAAAGAGGAAGAAAAACGACGGGATACTTACCTTTGTAAAGAGACGATTCTAGTATCCATGAAAGCATTCCAAAGCGGGGAGGTAGGAGTTTACCGGTTCTACTTCTTCCACCTTCAAAGTAAAACTCTATATTAAATTTATGAGTCACTAAAAAGTTAATATAGTTTTTAAATATTAGAAGGTAGAGATCATCGTCGCTAAACTTTCGCCTCAGAAAAAAAGCTCCGCAGCGTCTTAATATAGGCCCTAATGGCCAAAAATTCATATTTATTCCTGCTGCAATGAAAGGGGTAGCTAGGTGGTTTTTATAGAGTAGGTAGAATATAGTGGGAAAATCAAAGTTACTTTGATGATTTGGTACAAAAATGAGCGTGTTTTTTTTGGAAAGTTCACTTATTTTTGAAAGATCATCTTTGGAAATTGTGAAATCAGAAAAAAGAATTCTTAGAACTTTTTCCAGAATTGTAACAAATATCCGAATCATGAAGGGTTGCGGGCGGCCATCTATTTCAGAAACTATTTTGGCCATATCTTTTTTGATCTTCTTTGCTTGGGATGAGTTTAAGTTTTTAAATAGGTCCTTAAGTTCAGGGAGTTTTAAAATCCAATCCAAAACGAATTCAGGACTTTTTGATCTTTCACCAAAAATTAATTTTTTTTCTCTCGATTGCCGAGCAAAGAATTGGTCTATCCAGTCTTGACTGTAGACCGTTAGCTCTTCTTTATTAAACTCAGAGATAAGTTTTTCATCAAGAGTTAAGGTTTCCAATATCTTAATAACAAGATTTTTCTTGCGGAATGATTCTCCAAGAATTCGAACAAAGGAAATACTCTGAGTAAGGTTAATTACTTTTATTGTTATGTATTCTAGAACTCTTCGAGGATGCCACCATAAGAAAATGGGAGTTAGGGTCAAGGGAGAATTTACTTTTCCTGCGTGATTATAAATATCCTCAAGTGCTTGTAGATGGTCAGACTCATTGTGTTTATAATCTCTTATATGAAGGAGGAAATTACCTGTTTTAAGGTCTGAAATTGTAAGATCTCCTGGCCTAGTAATTCCAAGAACCTTTTTGTTAGAAAATTGTATTGGAATTCCAGAGTGGTATAGTGCGGACTCAATAAGTTTTTCCTCAACTGAGTTTTTTGGGTTTGCCAAAAGAATATTAATGCCGTTTTTGGGCAAGTCTCTTTTTTTAAGGTTAAACCTTATCTTTTTTGTACCAAGGTAAAAGAAGAAATTTTTCCAAATGGTTGATGTAAATTTTCCCATTTTACTTTTTCCTCAAATTTATTTGGAATCAGAAAGCCTGGTTCTCTCCCAAAATTCTCTAATTTCTTTCTCTCCCCTTTTCGGACTCAAACAGACTCCATCAGTGCATTCATAAAGAAGGGGCGAATTGGACTTTCTATTTCTGTTTTTGGGCTTTCCCTTAAGAGAAGGAATATTTTCATTCTTTTCTGTCAAAAAATATTCTTGTGGTTTTAACCCTTTCAAAATAAACCTTTTTAAGCTTTCATTTCCATTCATAAGAATAACTTCTTTAGGTCCACTTTCAAAAAGAATATGCTCTCTAATTAAAGATGAGAACAAGTGCGGAGATTCTTTGGACTTGTAAGAAAGTTCATTGAAAATGCTCTTAGCCTTGACCAAAAAATGATTTTGTTTAATTAGATGTCCCAACCTTACTAAAACACCTGCGAGAATTGAGTTGCCACTTGGAATCGAGTTGTCGGCAATACTTTTGGGTCTGAAAATAAGGCTTTCTCCATCTACTGGTGTAAGGAAAAATATATTACTTTCCGGGTCTTTAAAAAATTTTAAGACATTTTCAACGGTGATAACTGCTCTTTCTAAGTAAAGACGGTCAGAAGTAACCTTATATAATTCCAGGCAAGCCTTTGCATAGAAAGAGTAATCTTCAAGATTACCATCATTTTTTGTTTTACCATCTTTCCAGGATGTTTTCATTCTGCCATTTGTCTGGAGGTTAGTCCAAATAAATGAATTATTCTTTTGAGCAGCCTTTAAATATTTAGTTATTCCTGTAATTTGGTAGGCCTTAACCATAGCTTCACACATTAGGGAATTCCAAGAAGTGATGATCTTTTCATCCTTAGAAGGAGGAGCTCTCTTTAACCTCCTTTCGAGGAGTTTACTTTTCCAGTCTTCAAAATCTTCTTTTGTCTTTTTTATTTCCAAAAGAGACTTTTTAAGATCTTTTTTTAGATGAAGTATTTTTCCATAAAACCAATCGTGAGGAGGGGAACCATTTTTAAAAGAAAGTTGTTTCCAGTTGATTAAAGGATCTATTATGTCAAAAATTTGGCAAAAAGTTTCCCCATCTTTTTCACCTAGGGTTTGTAAAACTTCGTTTTGATCCCATAAAAAGTACTTTCCTTCAATGCCTTCACTATCTGCAGATATTGATGAGAAAAAACCACCATTTTCATGGGTCATTTCTAATAGAACAAAGTCACAGACTTCTTTACCAATCTTTTCATAAAAGTCTTTATTTTTTAATTGAGATGCTTCAAAAAAGCTCCTTGCCAAAAGTGCATTGTCATAAAGCATTTTTTCAAAGTGGGGAACCATCCATATTTCATCAGTTGAGTACCGGTGGAACCCACCAGCAAGCTGATCATAAATACCTCCCTGAGCCATTTTTGTAAGGGAAGTTTCTAGGTGGTTATTAATTCTTTTTATTTTCCTTTGGTAAGGGTTTTGATTGAGGTATTCGATGTATAGGTCAAGTTTAAGCGTTTCGGGAAACTTTGGAGCTGTTCCAAACCCTCCTTCTTTTGAATCTAGGTTTTGATCAAGGGCTTCTAAAGACCAGTCGAGAAATTCAAAGGGAAAAGGAACCACAGGTTGCTTTTCCCTTAATAACTCTTTAATTTGACTAATAATATTTTCACCTTGAATAATTAAACTTTTTTGATTTGTTTCCCATGCTTTGGCTATGCTTTTTACAACTGTTAAAAAGCCCGGCCTTTGAGGTGAATCGTACTTTGGAAAGTTTGTTCCTGCAAAAAAAGGATATCCTTCTGGTGTAAGGAAAAGGTTCATTGGCCATCCAATCTGACCTGTTATGGCCTCAAGAGATGCCATGTAGATGTCGTCGATATCTGGTCTTTCCTCTCTATCCACCTTGATAGGTACAAACGCTTTATTTAACTCAACTGCTATTTCCTCGTCGTTAAAACATTCATTTCCCATAACATGACACCAGTGGCAAGCGTGGTAGCCTATAGAAAGAAAAATGGGAAGGTTTTTTTTCTTTGCTTTTTCTAGTGCGGATTGACTCCATGGATGCCATTTAATCGGGTTATAGGCATGTTTTAGGAGATAGGGAGAGGTCTCATTAATAAGTAAATTCGCCTTCTTTTTCATTAGATTAGGATTTCCGTAATTATTTCATGGTAGGCATATTAAAGTTTGGATTTATTGTCTGGCTTGATGGCCACCTCGATGTAATGGTTTTCATTTGGGTATAAAATCTTACACCATCTACACCATGGATATGAAGGGGTCCAAAAAGAGAGCGTTTCCATCCACCAAAAGAATGAAAGGCCATAGGTACTGGGATTGGAACATTAATTCCAATCATTCCTACTTGGATATCCTCCGTAAACCTTCTTGCAGTGTCACCATCTCTTGTAAAAATAGCAGTACCATTACCGTATTCATGATTATTTATAATTGATACGGCTTCTTCGTAGCTAGAGGCCCTTAAATGAACAAGTACTGGTCCAAAAATTTCTTCTTGGTGTATTCTCATTCCCGCTTTGACATGGTCAAAAAGACTTCCACCAAGAAAAAAGCCTTCTTCATGACCTTTGGGAACTAATTTTCTTCCATCAGTGACTAGGGTAGCTCCTTCCGAAACCCCAATTTCTATATAACTTTCAACTTTCTCCTTATGCTCTCTTGTTATGAGAGGGCCCATATCTGGAGAAAGGTCTTTGTTAAATCCTGGGCCTATTTTAAGAGACTCAACTTTTTCTTTTAGCTGTTCAATAATTATATCTCCGACAGGACCGACACTTATAGCTGCACTAATGGCCATGCAACGTTCTCCTGCAGACCCATAAGCTGCTCCCATAAGGCTTGATACAGCTTGTTCAACATCAGCATCCGGCATAATCACCATGTGGTTCTTGGCCCCTCCCAGAGCTTGAACTCTTTTTCCATTTTGACTTGCCTTCTCGTAAATGTATTGGGCTATGGGTGTTGAACCAACAAAGCTGACGGCTTTGACTCTCGGATCCGATAAAAGTGTGTCTACGGCTTCCTTCCCTCCATTGACGATATTAAAAACACCCTCCGGAAGGCCGGCTTCTTTAAGGAGGTAGGCCATTTCCATGGATACTGAAGGGTCTTTTTCTGATGGCTTTAGAATAAAAGTATTACCGCACGCAAGTGCTATAGGAAACATCCATAACGGGACCATTGCAGGAAAATTAAAAGGAGTAATACCAGCGCATATTCCTACTGGCTTCATAAGTGAAAAACTATCTACGCCACTACCAACATTACTTGAGTGTTCTCCTTTTTGGAGATGGGGAATACCGCAAGCAAATTCAACCACCTCAATACCTCTTTGCATCTCACCAGCAGCATCACTTAAAACTTTACCGTGCTCATTGGTTATGAAAGTTCCTAGTCTTTCCTTGTATTGATCGAGAAGTTCTTTGAATTTGAACAAAACTCTTGCTCTTTTAAGAGGAGGGGTTTCAGACCATTCTTTGAAGGCTTTTGAAGCTGAGCTGATGGCCCTTTTTGTTTCTTCTGTATTTGAAAGAATGACTTCTCCTGTGATTTTTCCAGTTCCTGGATTGTATATGGGAGCTTTCTTTCCATTTTCAGGGAGGATCATTTGATTATCTATAAAGTTTCCGACTGTAAATTTCAACTCATGCCCTCCTCAAAAGTTCATCACTTATTATAGGGCCAGGACGCAGCGATGTCTAAAGAGTGAAGTGAAAAATATTCGATGACTTTATATGCAGCCTTCATGAAATAAAAGCTTCCCATCCTCATCCTTTTCGAGGTCATTTTTCCATTCTGCGAACGGAAAGTCCCTCTCGAAATTCAAGTTCGAAAAGCTATTCTTTGCGCTTATTGAGCAGAGGTCTAAATGCTTTGACGTATTATTATGAGAAATTGATGTGGGAATTCTTTTTTTACGAGGCGCCTTTTTGTTTGATGAGGGACCCAAGTTTATTGATGTAAAATAGTTTGATATTTCTTCCCTTGGAGGAAGTTGAATGTTCATGCCTACTTTGATTTTGTCGGGGTTTGATATGTGCGGATTATAACTGAGGAGAAACTTTAAAGATCCACTATTTTTTTTGAAAACGGGGTCTCCAATTAGGCTTTGGGCAATTTCAGAAAGAGTATCTCCCCTTTTTACAATATACTTACGTTCATTTTCTATCTCGAAATTTGAATCTTGATTACTTAGTTTATTAACAATCTTTATGCTTTTTTTTCTTGAGTAGAATTCTTCAATTTCACTTTTTACAGGTAAGTTAATCTTTTGTTTTGGATAAATGAGGTTTATATCTCTAATTTGAGGGTTGACCCTCAAAAGTAGATTAAATTTTTCTTTTGAGTCTAGTTTTCCATATGAAAAGGGAACCTTTTTGGCTATTTTGGAGAGGCTATCTCCCTTTTTAACTTGGTAAAAAACTTCAGAAGCGGCAGCTGGGCTTAGATGCAAAAGAAGCCCTGAGGCTATAAGTTTGCTACTCAATAGAGTTTGTTTTTTATAAAAATCACTGCCTTTCTCATCCTTCATATTTTGTTTATCGGTCCAAAAAAAAAAGGTTAAATAAAAAAAAATGGATCAAACACTTTGCAACTATTTTGGCCAGAAAAGATCTTAAATAGCTAATGCAGGCTTTTTTTCGCTTTTTCATGGAATGATTTTTGGTTGAACAAATTTTATTTTTTTGGGGTTCAAGGGTATATTTACAAGAATTTATAAGTTTATTTTTGATATTTTCAATTAACTTTAATCTTAAGCATATCTTGAGGTTATAAGAGTTATTGGACCGACCTATAATTTTATAAACGTGATTGTTATTTTAAAAATAGGGAGGATTAGAAATTATGAAAAACGTCTTGCTTGTTGATGATGATGATCAGGTTTTTCAAATGCTCTCCTTCCTTCTAAAAAAGGAAGGTATTCAACTCCTAAGAGCTGCTGATGGTATTGACGCTAAGAAGCTAGTGTCAACTAAAGGGGGTTTTGACCTCCTGATTGTGGATGTTTTTATGCCCAGGATGGGAGGTCTTGATTTTTGTGAGTTTATTAACGGGCGGTATCCAGTGCTTCTCATTAGCGGTAGAAAGAGAGATGAAATGATATGGGAAAGCGCTCCAAGGTATGATGCCTTTTTAGAAAAAGATCAAATAAAAGATCACCTTATTAAGGCCATTTATAAGGCCCAGGAAAGGTGGGAGCTCTTTCAATCAACCCCTGTTGCTGCGTAGCAAATTCACGTCTTTTTCCACCTAGTTTTTGACGAAACCTAAGTATATGAAGTAAAAGTTCGCCTAAAGTGGTCTATAATTAAGATAGATTTAAAAGTGGGTCCATGAATGACAAAGCTTGAAAGAAAGCCACCCTGGCTTAAGGTTCCCCTTCCAAAGGGTGATAATTACACTGAGATTAAGTCTAGCCTAAGAGAAAAAGGTCTCTATACCGTTTGTGAAGAAGCGGCATGCCCTAACCTATCTGAGTGCTGGGCTGCAAAAACAGCTACTGTTATGATCCTGGGAGGTACTTGTACCAGGGCATGTAAGTTTTGTAATGTGAAGACAGGAAACCCCAAAAAATGGCTGGATTTGGAAGAGCCTAAGAAAACTGCAGAAATGGCAAAAATTATGGGGCTTAATTACATGGTTGTAACGAGCGTGGATAGAGATGACCTCGATGATTTTGGTGCTTCACATTTTGCTAAGGTTGTGGAAAGAATTCGCAAAGATAGCCCAAGGACAAAAGTTGAAGTGTTGATTCCCGACTTTGATGGTGAACCAGATCATATGCATACACTTGCCAAGAGTGAGCCCTTTGTGATCGCTCAAAACGTCGAAACTGTGAAAAGGCTTACCTACCCAGTTCGTGATAGAAGGGCAGGGTATGAGAAATCTCTAGATTGCCTAGCATTTTATAAAAGTCATTACCCTCACATAACAACCAAGACATCTTTAATGGTAGGGCTGGGGGAAACTTGGGATGAGCTTCTTGAAGCTATGGATGACATAAGAAAAGCTAAAGTCGATATCATTACGTTTGGACAATACTTAAGGCCTACTCAACGTCATTTGAAGGTTGAGCGGTATTATAAACCAGAAGAATTTGAAGAGCTTAAAAGGATTGCTTATCAAAAGGGCTTTAAATTCGTTGCCTCAGGGCCTCTAGTAAGGAGTTCTTATAAAGCTGCAGACTATTTGAAGTTTTTAAATGATCAAGGTATTTCAGTGTGATAACTCCTCAAAATAACTCTAGACCACAGGCATTTTCAGGTTTTTTGGAAGATAAAGTTCTCAGTCGGTTTGACCTTTCACAAGAGGATTTCTCCTTTCTTTCAGAAAAAGTTTGGATCATCCAAAAGTGGGGTTGGGATTATCAAAAGGCCCATGATTTCCAATGGAAAGCAACTCAATTTGTTAAAGAGAATAAAAGTATTATTATTTTTATTTTTTGCACTCATCCTCACTGTTTTACTCTGGGTAGAGGACTTCAAAAGCACAAGATTCCTAAAGATTTGGAGCTTATAGATTTTGACCCTCATTTAAAAAGAAGGTTGCCTTTTCCTCTTTATGAAATAAAAAGGGGAGGAGGACTAACATTTCACTACCCAGGCCAATGGGTATTTTATCCTATTGTTAATCTTATGAGTGCAAAAACGGATGTTTATAAGATTATGAATTGGGTTTTGGAAAAGTCAAAACAGTCCATTGAAAAAGTTTTTGGGATCCAAAATTTATCTCACGAAAAAGAGCTTTTAGGGCTTTGGTATGAAAACCAAAAATTGGCTTCTATAGGAATTGCTGTCACCCGCTTTGTTACCTATCATGGTATGGCCCTTAATATTAATTGTGACCCTAAAGTCGTTGAGGCATTGAGTTTGGTTAACCCTTGCGGTCTTCCAGGAAAAACCTACACTTACCTTGAATCGCTTGTTAAAGAAACAAGTTCCCATCATGATCAAGTAGAAGGTGTATCACCTCTAGAGGAAAATAGTCTTTTTTGGCGTTTTCACAATTCTTTTTTAGAAGATTTACAGTCCATGGTTTCAAGTGAGCAACCCTTTTTTTGAATCTTTTTTCTTAGAGCTTTTTACTTCTTGATTGTACAAAAGAAAAGTTACCCCAACTTGAAAAGGCTTTTGGATAGACCTATAATTTCTAGATGAAAAGAAAAATCCTCGCGTTTGATGATGAAGATGGAACTGGTGGAGTTGTTGCAAATATATTCTCTGAAAGTGACATTTTTGAAGTTGTCCTTCCAGAGAGTCACTATAAAGGAGTTAGTCTTTTAAAAACCTCCCTCTTTAGTGTTATTGTTACAGATTTCGAAATGCCTGTCATGAAAGGCTCAGAGTTTCTTAAAGAAGTTAGGAATGAAAACTGTCCCAACCGAGAAGTACCGGTTCTATTTGTGACGAAAGAGATGACTGAAGCCAAAAAATTGAGTGAAACGTTTCAAAAAGTCTACTTTGCTGATAAACCGATCATAATTAGTGAGCTAATGATGGTCCTTAAAAAAGTGACCGGCGAAGGATTTTAAAATTGAAATTAGATAACAGAGTGATTTGGATCTTCATCCTAAGTAGCCTCTTGTGGTCTTGTCAGCCTAACTATCAAACGAATCGCCTTGTCTCTCAAAGAAGTCCTTACTTACTTCAACATGGCCAAAATCCAATTTGGTGGCAACCATGGAGTAAAGACTCCCTTGAGTATGCAAAAAAAAATAACAAGCTTATTTTTCTCTCAATAGGCTACTCTACTTGCCATTGGTGCCATGTAATGGAGAAAGAAAGCTTTGAAACGCTTGAGGTTGCAGATATTTTAAATAAATCTTTTGTTGCCGTTAAAGTAGATAGGGAAGAAAGGCCTGAAGTTGATAAAAGATACATGAATGCGCTTCACCTTCTTGGAAAAAGAGGGGGTTGGCCGTTAACTATGTTTTTGACACCCAACTTAGAGCCTATTTGGGGAGCGACTTATCTCCCAAAAGACCAGCTCGTTAAAATTCTTAAGGGTTTTCAAGATCGGTGGGCCAAAGGTGGGGATGAGTTCAAAAAAGCCGGAAAGGAAATTGGAACTTATTTAG
>MDTD01096802.1_pt1 | contig 26614 bp, 28 predicted proteins | sample 811221 | NCBI WGS metagenome assembly MDTD01 (sample SAMN05326646, study PRJNA326480) | marine metagenome | isolation source: seawater | place: Pacific Ocean: South West | collected 2011 | reverse complement strand
TGTATAAAAGCCGCTCTTTCACCTGTAATAAAAACTGAGAGGAATAATAAAAAAACAAAAATTATTTTTTTGACTTCAAAAATATTGATATTATCTTTACCTATAAAAAATAATGCAAAAAAAATTGGTAAAATCTTAGTTAAATAACTTCCCAAGATTTCATCTTCACCAAAAAAACTTGTTATTTTAGTATCATAATTTTCTACATTTGATTGGAGTGGCTCCATTCCAAAAAGATTAACTCCAAAAAAATATTGTATTAATCCATCAATTACTAAAATAACAATAGTAAAAAAAACAAAATTCCTTAAAATATTTATTGAATTATTTTTTAAGTTAAGAACATATCCACATGCTATCGCGAAAATTATAAATCTTACAAAAAAAACTGAAGACTTTAATGAGGTAAATAAAATTTCAGAAGATAATGAACTAATAACAATAATTGAATAAAAAAAAAGTAATATTAAAATAATTTTGGATTTGAATAAATGCCACAAATTTTCTTTGAAGCATAAATACAAAAAGATTAATGAGTTAATGACTATTATTAAATCAGGAATAAGCGGACCCGTAACAAAAGCTATTGGCAAAAAACAGATTAGATAAAATGAGATGTTTATTAATTTTTTTTTAGTTGTATAAGACATTTTTAATATATTTTTTAATAGAAAAATTTATATCTTTGGCAAGATATAATTTTTCTCTATATTTTAAATCATTAAATCTTAATTTCCATTTTTTAGGCAAATATTCAAAATAAAGGAATCTTAGACATCTAAAATGTAAAGATAAATCCTTAGTTTTGCTTATTTTTTCAAATATATTTTTATTCAATCTAATTTTTGGATATTGGTTTAAACAACTTGCTACAATTGCGTAAAACATTTGTTTTCTTTTTTTTTTTGTACTTATAGAATTTTCATGTTTACGAATTTTAATCAATTTTTTTTTAATGTTACCTATTTTTCCATATTTACTAATTCTGCACCATAAATCATAATCTTGAGAATATTCAAAAAAATTTCTATAACCACCAACTTTAAAAAAGTATTTCTTTCTAAACATTGTAGAGGAATGTAAAAATAAATTCGTAAATCTAAGTTTTTCTTTCAATTTATTAGAATTTGATATTGGAACATCTATATTATTAATTTTAATATTATTTTTATCAATCCAATAACCAGAGGAACCTAAAAGAACTTTTGTATCATCATCAAACCATTTAGCTTGGATTAAAAATCTATTTTTATCAGAAATGTCATCTGCATCCATCCTTGCAATCAAATTTCCTTTAATATGTTTGCTTAATTTAATCAAAGATCTTGTTAATCCTAAATTTTTTTTATTTTTAAATATTTTTATTCTATTGTCTTGTTTTTGAAATTCTTTTATTACACTTAAAGTTTTATCTTTGGATGCATCATCTAATATTAAAAACTCAAAGTCTTTAAAATTCTGGTTAAGGATACTTTTTATTGATTCTTTTATAAATTGTTCTTGATTATAAACTGCCATAAGAACGGATATTTTAGGCTTTTTCATAAATTTTTAATTTTAGAATAAATTTGATTTTTTTATATCAAATGTTCATTTTTTTATTAAATTGTATATAAACATCCATTAAAAATTGACAAATTTATGAATAAGAGACTATTTATTTCATGAAAACTTAATACTATTCAATAAAACAACTAAATATGTACAAAGAAAATGTTTTTATAGCAACATCATCTTTTGGGGCTATAAATAAGATACCACTTCAATTACTAAAAAAACATAGAATTTTATTTAAACTTAATCCTTATAAAAGGAAGTTAAGTAAAAATGAGATTATAAAAAATGGAAAGAATTTTAAATTTATTATTGCTGGCACGGAGAAATACGATAAAGAAGTCATTGATAAATTAATTAATCTAAAAGCAATATTTAGACTTGGAAGTGGTATTGATAATATTGAACTTAAGTATTTAAAAAAGAAAAAAATTAAATTATTTAGATCATCAATTACTCCTGAAAAATCAGTTGCAGAACTGAATGTAACTATGATTTTAAATCATCTTAAAGAATTAAATTTTCACAATGATAATATGAAAAACAAAACCTGGAAAAAGAAATTTAATTCTCTTCTGTTTAACAAAACTGTAGGTATAGTTGGATATGGTAAGGTAGGGAAATATACAGAAAAAATTCTTAAAAGTTTTGGAGTTAAAATTTTAATCAATGAAATAAAAAAAATTCACAAATCAAAAACTTCATTAAAAAATATTATTAAATTGTCTGATATTATAATATTTTGTGCAAATATTCATAAGAACATGAAGCCTTTAATAAATTCTTCAAATGTAAAATATTTAAAAAAAAACTGTTTAATAATTAATACTGCTAGGCCAGAGTTATTAGATTATAAACTTTTATATAAAGCTGTATCTAAAAAAAAATTATCAGGTTTGGCGCTCGACGTTTATCCTTCAGAACCATATTATGGTAATTTATCTCAATTAAAAAATGTAACCTTAACACCACATATTGCAGGATATTCTAAAGAAATTAGAGGTGAAATGGAAATTGAAATTGTGAATAAAATCTTAAAATTTTCTAGAAGCTAATTTTTTGTTGCTAAAATATAGCCCCTTTCTTTAGAGGAAAAGATTTCTTTAATTTCATAATCGTTTTCATTTCTTATCTCGTCAATCAATTTTACAACTCCATCAAACTTTCCTGGCGTATAATCATCAAAGAAAATTATATCTTCTTTCGATTGTCTTTTTTTAACATACTCAAATTCAAATTTAACATCTTTATATTTGTGAGATCCATCAAGAAAAGCAAAATGAATTTTATTCATATCAAATTTCTTAAGAATATTTTTTGTAAAACCTTGAATAAACTCAATATTTTTTAATTCGTCTTTATAATTTTCTAGTAGTTCTAGTCTAGTTTTTTTTCCTTCAAAATCAGAAATGCAGTTCCAATACATTTTTTTATTATTTGGTATAATATCTAATGTAAATATTTTACCCTTTGAATTGTTTTCAGAAATTGCTTTTGACATACAAATTGATGAAAAACCTCTAGCAGTGCCAGTCTCCAAAATATTGAGATTATTTTTTTTTTTACATAGTTTGTCTATCAAACCATACAAAATTTTTCCATGCTGGATGTTAATTTTAGAAACTTTAATTACAATCTGAGTTTTTAGAGCAAGTTCTATCATCCAATCACTATCAATTTTTTTTAACTCTTTATTTGCCATAAATTCATCTACTAATGGGAATGTTTCTTTTTGAAGATTTCTTTTTATATTTAAAAAATAATCTTTGCCAATATAACTTGCATTTTTAAAGGAAAACTGTGGAAAAAAATTGATTATGATAAGATTAATGAGTGTTTTAAAATGTTTTTTCATTTTAGAGATAATTGACTTTTTTTTTGAAACTTTTAATATTCTTATTCTTTAAGTAATCTTATTTTTTTCTTCATTTTTAAATTCCAGTTAATTAAATTTTAATATTTTTTTGTTATATTTTACTTTATATTATTTTTTTTTAACCAAAATTCTACTTGTGGAACTTGCCATTCATAATCTACGTCCAATCCTCCCCAAGATTTTATTGGAGCAATTTTTTTACCCATCCATTTTTGAGGTAGTAAGTTATTTTTCATATTTTCTAGGCATTTTGTCCTTACAATTGAGCATGACATATCAGCAAAATAAACATCACCTTGAGAGTCTCTATCGCAATTTAAAGTTTTAGGATTACCAAATGTCTCAAATGGGACAAATGGTACTAATGCTCCTTTTTTATTTAGTTTTCTTGCTCTTAAAGGACTCCACATATTATAAACAGATGTACTTACTGCGGAGTCAAAGCTTTTATTTTTTCTCAAAAAATTAACTCCTTCGTGTAACATTTCTTTGGACAAAGTAGCAGAATTTGCAAATAAAAGAATTACAAATTCAATTTTTTTTTTATCAATATTTTTTTTTATTTGATTGTAGGCGTCCAAAAAAACATCCTCACCTAAAGCTTTGTCTGTAGCTAGTTTTTTTTTTCTTTCAATTATTTTAACAAATTTATATTTTTTTACCTTTTTTTTTATTACATCTGAGTCAGTTGACACAAAAACTTTATCTACAATTTTACTTTTTTGACAAGCTATAATTGGATATTCAAAAAGATGTTTTCCATTAATTTTTTTTAAATTTTTATTAGGGAAACCTTTACTATTTGCTCTTCCTATTAAAATTGAAATAATCATAATTACCTTCTTAAACTTGAATAAACATTAATTAATTCATTATAAAAATTTTTTTCTTTTTTTGCTTTTAATAATATATCTTTTTTTTGTTTAAAAGTATGCGGTGTATAAATATAATGATTGTTATCTTTTATGTTAAGAAATTTAGGATTACCATTAAATTTAAATCTTTTTTTCAAATTGTTTAAAAGCATAGAGATTAAAATATTTTTTTTACCAGTTATGTTATAGATATTATTTTTAAACTTGTTTTTTATGAGTTTGACAGATAAAGATGCTGCATCTTCTACATGAATATAGCTTCTTCTTGTTTTAATATTACCAGAGTATACGAGTTTTTTTTTATATTTTAAATTATATAAGATTTCGTTTATTCCGTTTGTTCTGGGTGCATTATCTCCATATAAAGACCCAAATCTTAAAATTAAAAAATTAAGATTATATTTTTGGTTAAATTCTTCAATTAAATCTTCAACAGCAGTTTTTGAAATTCTATAGAAACTTCCACTTGAGCTATAAACATAAATACTACTTGCAAATATAAATTTTTCAATTTTATGCTTCACACATAATTTTAAAATATATGCAGAAGATAAAACATTTTTTTTAATCACATCTACTGGTTTATTTGAAGCTTCTTCAATATCAGAAATTCCTGCAAAGTGAAAAATAATATTATTTTTTGATATTTGTTTGTTTAAAGCTTTATAATCTAGAATATTTCCTTTTACGTATTTTACTTTTTTATTTATTTTAGTGTTTTTTTTTATATCAAAATTTGTAACATTATGTTTTGTATCTAGCGCTAATCTATTACATAAATAAGAGCCTAGAAAACCAGAGCCTCCAATTACTAGAATTTTTTTTTTCATAAATCTTTCTTTAAATCCTCGTATTCTTTCATTTTAACATTCATGAATTTTAATATTGCTTTAGACTTTTGCTTAATTCCCTTTGGCGTTAGTAAGTAAATGTAATTAATTTTAGATTTGCTTTTTTTGAAATTCTTAATTTTAACTAAACCACGTTTTTTTAATTCTTTTAAACTATAGTTCACCTTTCCCAAACTTAAGTCTAATTCTCTAGATAAACTCCGTTGATTTGTTTTTTTATCTTTTTCTATTTTCCTTAATATATTTAGTTCATCGTTGTTTATTTTCATAAAATAGTTAAATTATTTATTGCGTTCATATTTTGAACATATATAAATCATACAATAAAACAACGATTAAATGAATATAAACAAAAAAAAATTTTAATATTAGGAGCTTTCAGCGACATAGGTTTAGAACTTTTAAAGCTTTTAAACTCAGATAATTATGAGATTAATTGTTATTAATTCTGTAGGACCGATGGGATCCTCTGGTTTAAGTGCTTTACTTGAAAAATATGGCTATGTGAATTTACCATTAAGAAAAACACATATTTCTGAATACGTTACAGGTAAAGTAGAATTAAAAAATCAAAAATATAAGCGTAAGTTTGTCAAGGTGCTAAAACACATGAGTAAACAACTATCATTTGGAGGATCAAGTGTGCTTGTAAGAGATAAATACAAACCTCTAAAGAGGTTTGAAGTTAGAAATAAAGAAATAAATGTTTTTAAAAAAAAAAAATTTAAGAGCTTCAAAGATATGTATTTCTATGCAATTAAGCTATCTAATAATTCTACAAAATATAAAAAAAAAATAAATAAAATATCTGGTTCAATAGAGATGGCAATAGACTCTCATAAATATGATATTAGAAAATTGGAAGAAGGATATAAAAAAAATTTTAAAGATATTGTATTTTTAAATTGCACAAGAAACTTTGAAGGCTGGACTAATAGTCTATGTGCTGAAAGATTTGCTCAGCCTAAAATTCAGCTTAAATATCTAAAATTTAATATATATAAATGGAAGAAACTCTATTTGAAATATCATTCAAATATAAAAAATTCTGAGGGAATCAAAATAAATTTTGATGATATTTTTGTACCTAATTTTTTTAAAACAAAAAAAAATATCGAAAGTAAATTAAAATTAAAAAAAATATCTAATAAAAAATTAATAAATTCAAATTTTGACGTATACGGATATTTAATAAGTTTTAATGAAGCTTTTAAAAAATATGACGATAATAACTTAGTATTAAATTTTATGAGTATAAAAATCTTAAAATTTTATAAACAAATTAAATTTAATTTATTTTTAGATATAATATTTGTAAGCTTGTTTTGTTTGTTATTCTATTTTGATTTCTTAAGATTTAAATTAAAGAATTTATAATTTTTAAAAATAAAAAATAAAATCTTTAAAACTTAAAAAGTTTTAGAATTTTCTTTGAATTATCTGGATTAATATAATAATTATAATATTTTTTCTTAAGATGCATAACTACCTTCTTTTTGTCTGTTTCTATTTTGTCTATTGTTTTTTTTAATTCTTGTTCATTATCCACTCCTAGTGTTAAATCAAGATATCTAATTCTATACATTGGTATATTTTTTTTTAGGAATAAATCAAAATTTTTAAAATTTTTTAAATGTGTTAAATTTAAAAACTCAATATTTGGTGTACCTAAAATGTTCATATCAGTAGCAACTCCAGAGAAGAAAGATAAAGAAAACGAGGCTCCTTTCCCAATTACATATGGATGATCATTTGAAAATTTCCAGTTAACATTATAGTTATTTTTACCAAAAATTTTATAATAATATTCTTCATAATTTTCTTTAGGATGTAGTTTAATTACTAAATTATATTTTTTTTTATCTACTATTATATTTTTAATTATTTTTAATGTTTGAAGTTTATTTTTGCCAGTAAAATAAATTCGATCGGCTGGTCTTGAAATTATAAAAACATATTTTTTTGATGGTGGATAATATATTTTTTTTTTTGGACTTAAAATATTAATCCATTTTTTTTCGTGTTTTGGGTTCCCCAGCCTCAGAAAATTATTATTTCTTAATTTTAGTAAAGATTGATAATACCTTTTTTCTTCTTTTGTTTTTGAGAATAAAATAATTTTAAACTTATAACCCAATTTATTTTTTTTAATTGAGTTTATTTTTTTAAAGTAAGGAAAGTCAGAACCGTGTGGTAAACTTATTTTCAATAACTTATCTGAATTAGTTGCAAAATTTCTTAGATAGGGTTTTGAAAATTCAAGTGCATCACATAAAATTAAATCATAATTTTTTAAAAAATTTAAATAATCAAATTTAGTTACTTTATCATCTTTTTTATTTAAGTTATTAAAAAAATAATTATAAATATTAAATTCTTTTTTTAAAAACTTTATAAATACAATATTCATCTGATCTGATAATTTTCTAAAAAAATTTTTTTTGTTTATGTGGATATTATTAATTTTTTTTATTTTTTCTTTATTTGCAGAGAGACCATAAAAACTTGAAAAATAAATTTCTAATCTTTTACTTATAAATGGTTGATTTACTTTTACATCATCAAAAAGATCGTTTTTAGGAGTAAAAAAGTCAATTTTTCTTGTTTTGCAAATTCTATTTAAAATTGGTGCCCAGTTATCGAGTTGACCTAAATTTGGAGAGCATAAAAATAAAATTTTTTTCATTGTTTATTATTTTTTAATTAAAATTAAGTTTTTAGTAATTTTTTGAAAATTGAAATTTTTTGTTTTATTTATTTCAAAAATAATTCTTTTAATCAAATTTGGATTAAAGCCATAATACTTTCTTGAAAGTCCTTTAGAAAATTTATATTTCCTTTTAAAAATTTTTGGTAAAAAAAACTTTAGTAATTTGTTTGAATTAAAAAAATCTAATATTAATTCAAAATTATATCTACTGAATAATGGTATTTTTTGATTTTCATAATCTAAGTTCTTTGAACTTCCAATATAAATATTTTCAATATATTTGATTATTTTTTCTGAAGATAATATTTTATCATTTTGTACCCAGCTATTAATTAATTTATTTTTTTTATTTTTAATTGTAATATTTTTCATATTTAAAAATTTAATTAATTTTTCCTCATTTGTGAAAATTTCAGAGCATTGTAACGGTAGCTTTAAGTCAAATTTTTTGTTTCTAATTGGTAAATATGTTATAGCAGGCTTATTTAAAAATACCGATTCAAGTGATGATGTACTTTTAAAATGTAACAGAACTTTTGATGCCAAAATCCATTTTGTAATAGAACCTTTGTAAATAAATTTTATATTATCTAATTCTTTTGCCATTTTTTTCCACATAGAAAAATCCTCTGATGGATGCGGTCTTACAATTATATTTATATTTTTATTTTTATTTGCAATATTAAATATTAAATCTTTATAGATAGCTAAATTTTTTTTGTTATATTCTGCTTGATCGAATAAAAATTTATTTAAAGTTTTATTTTTTTTATCATATTGATCTAAACTCAATTTCACTCCATCTTTTTTATAGATATTGTTAGCAATACCAAAGCTGGATGCAAAAAAAATGAAATTTTTATATTGTTTTTTTATTTTTTTAACATCTTTCAAATATATTTTTTTTGAATAATTCATCCAATAATCAACTCTAGGATTCCCAGTAACAATTATTTTGTTGCTAAATTTAGAAAATTTTTTTAAAAAAATTTTTTTTTGTTCTTTGCCCCAAACAAATATTTTATCAATTTTTTCAAGTGTTTCAGAACAATATCTATAATTATTATTTAAAAATATTTTATACGTTACAACCCCTTCCTCATCTAAAGAGCAAACTTTATGTCCATATCTTTTTAACATTTTGATTTGTTTAAGTTCAGATAACATGGCACTTTTAATAATGAAAACTCCAGGAGGAATTTTATGTGCAATAGCATATAGCTCCAATTTTGCCCCCAATATAACAGTCCAATCTCTTTTTAAAGCATGCCCAGCGAGCGTTGCTTTACCTTCTTGCTCTCTAACAATAATTTCCGTGGGTAAATATAAATATTTATTCATTTGATTTTTTAACCAAAAAGACCAATTGTCCATTTAAACTACTTTTAGATAATTCCCCATTTAAATAATTAATTGTAAAAGTTTCGATCTCTGTAAATCCAGCCATTTTTAGATTTTTTAAAAATTCTGATTTCGTAAAAAGATGACCACTCGCATTAACCTTTTTTTTTCCGATTGATATTGAATAATTTGTGTTTCCTCTTCTCTCATCAAAGTAAATTGCATCCATTATAACCCTTATGAAAACTTTTAAATAACCATACGACTTTGCATTATGTCTATTATTTACATCCACTATAAAAATTCCGTTTTTATTTAATTTTTTATAAATTTTTTTTAAAACAATTATTCTTTCTTTATTATTTTTGATATGACCAAAAACATTCCATAGACTTATAATTCCATCAAATTTTTTTTTTATTTTTGAAACTTGCCTCGCGTTCAATTGATAAAGTTTAAACTTACAGCTTTTTTTAAAAATCTTACACATCTCAGAACTAGGCTCGAGCGCAACAATTTCTGATTTTTTTAGACTTTTACTAATTCTTAGTAATCTCTTTCCATCACCAGAACCTAAATCTAAAATAGATTTTTTATTTTTTAATTTTTTAATAACTATTTTATTAACAGAATTAATATATTTCTTTCTTTTATCAGATATTTTGGAATACTCAGACGCAATTTCGTTATAAAAATTTTTCATTATAAATTTGAAAAACCACCATCAACAAATATATTTTGTCCATTAATGTACTTAGCATCGTCTGATAATAAGAAAATAATAATCCCCACAACATCTTTTTCTGATGCCATTCTTTTCATGGGATTTTTAAGATTATATTTTTTTAAAAAATTTTTATTTTGGTTTCTAAAAATTCCACCTGGTGAAATTAAATTTGTTTTGATATTTGGAGCAAGTGCTGAACTCATCCATTTTGTTAATTGTACTAATGCACCTTTGCTAGTATTATAACTGGCTGGATTATTCATTTTAGTATTTTTATAAAGATTAAAATCAGGTGCAATAGAACCATAAATTGATCCAATATTTATTATGTTTGCATTATTTGATTTTTTTAAAAATTTTTCTAATTTTTGCGTTAAAAAAAAAGGTGCAAACAAATTTACTCTAAAAACTTTTTCCCATGAGCTGTATTTCTCCTTTGAAAACACATTATCAAAACCCCTATCATTTTCATAATAAGCTGCATTGTTAATTATTCCATCAATAACTTTAAATTTACTTTTTATTTTACTTTTAATTTTATTTAATTCTTTTTCTGAACTTAAATCGGCTTTTATAATTTCAAAATTCAAAGGATTTATAAAATTTTTTTTTGAAAAAAATTTTTTGTCCACTTTTTTATCAATTATAATTACTTTGTATCCTAAATTATTAAGAGCATAACAAATCTCAAATCCAAGATTGCCATGACCACCTGTTACAATTATATTTTTCATTGGTCCTCTTTTCGTAATAAAATTTTAGCTAATTTTAAATCATACATATCATCTATGTCTAAAGATCTTTCTTTTGGTATTTCAATATAACCTACCTTCCCTTTTAAAATCTCTTTTGTATTTAAAATATATCTTTTTTTTGCAATATAAATTGCGGTAGTAATATCATAAACTTTTGGCACATCTTGTCTTCTATAATAATTTTTTCTATCGATCACAATTTTAATATTTTTTCCAATTTTTTTAACCATATTTAAATATGGGTTTCTTTGACTTGGAGTAATGCCTATTAAAATATCAAAATTAGATTTTTTAAATTTTAAAATTGCTTTATCAATATCTTTAACAGATCTTAATGGTGATGTTGCTGGAAGAGAAATAAATATCTCATCTTCTGAATTAAGATCATTTTGAATAGCATGTTTCCAAGCATAAAGCTCGGGACTCTTATCCCCTGAAATTTTTGCAGGTCTAAGAATAATATCTGTTTTATATTTTGAACTTATTTTTTTAATTTTTGGACTATCTGTTGAAACTACTATCCTTTTTATAAATCTACTTTTCAAAGCCTCTTTAATTGTAAAATAAATAAGTGGTTTTCCATTTATTTTTACAATATTTTTGTTTTTAATCCCTTTTGATCCCCCTCTTGCGAAAATGTAACAAGTATATTTTTTCATTAAATTTTTAATTTTGAACCTTTCACGCTTGATTTTTTTAATTTCTCAATTATTTCTAATATTTCTTTTGATTCATTAATTGTAGAGAAATTTTTAAAATTTTTATTTTCTTTAAACTTTAAATTATAATTTTTAAAAGATTTATTCAGTAAAAAATCCATTTGATGTAAATAAATTTCATTACCATTTTTAAATTTTTTAATTGGGATATTTTTTCCTTTTGGAAAAGTTTCGTTAAAAATTTTTATTTCCTGCTTTATCAAATTACAATAAATTGTTGCTTTTTCAAAAACAACTTTCATATCCAGCTTTGGAGTCCTTTGTAAAAAATCTAAAGATATTTGAACAACTTTTTTTTCATATTCAAAAATGATTGAAGCAATATCTTCTACGTTTATTTTTAAGTTTGAAATTTTTTTAGCAACACAAAATACTTTATTAGGTTTTCCAAATATCCATTTAGCATAATCAATCTCATGACTTAACTCTAATAATACACCGCCACCAAGTTTTTTTTGTGCACTAACACCATATTGATATTTTTTGTTTGTTCTCCAATAAGGCAAGTATTGTCCAGCTGAAATATTTGCATGAAGCACTGAGCCATATTTTCTTTTTTTTACTATCTCTTTAACTTTATTTAAAACTTTATCAAATCTTAAAATATATCCAACCATAGAAAATTTATTTTTTTTATATTTTTTAAAATTTTTATCCAAATTTGATAAATTGCTATCTAATGGTTTTTCTATAAAAAAAGATCTTTTTTTACTAAAAAATTTTTTGAATAGCTTAAAGTGATAATTCGCTGGACTATTAATTATTATAAGATCTGGATCAAATTTTTTAGCTTGATAAAAATTTTCTAAAATATTTTTTTTACTTTCAAATTTTTTTTTTAATCTTAAAATTTTTATTTTACTATGTGGAGCTAATTTTTTTAAATTATTAAAGTGTCTTTGGCCAATACTTCCTAAACTAATTAGTAAAATTTTCATATATTATTTAATATTCCTTATTAAAAATGGTTTATCAAATTTAAGATCTTTAATTAATTTTTTACCTATTATCTTCTTAAAGTTTTCTGGTGTTGCTGCACCCAAAATGTACGGTCTTTTAAAATTCATATCTTCAAATTTAATCTTAGCTCCTTTTTTCAAAATTCTTTTTGAACAAACAGCCGATTTTCTAATTAAATTTCTGTTTTTAATTTCACTTTTGGTTGGTTTTTTTATACCTGTTCCCATTATATTCTTATAGTTTCGAATTATAAATGAGAGTTCTTTTAGCTCTTTGGGTTCAATTGATGCTTTATGATCAGGGCCTTTCATTTTTTTACTTAACGTAAAATGCTTTTCAATAAGTAAACATTGATTATTTAAGCTTAAAATTGGAACAAATATCCCGTCCGTGTGGTCAGATAATCCAATTGGTAAGTTAAGTTTTTTCCTCATATTAATAATAGCATTTAGATTTGAGTCCACTTCTGGTGACGGATATTCTGAAACACAGTGCATAAACAACATTTCACATTTTTTATTATTATCTAAAACCCATTTTTTTGCTTTTAAACATTCATCCATAGTGCTAGCACCCGAAGAAATGATTAAAGATTTAAATTTTTTAGACATTTCAGAGATTAAAAATTTATTATTAATTTCTGAAGACGGGGATTTAATTGTTTTACATCTCAATTTTCTACTTATAAAATCAACACTTTCGCTATCAAAACCAGCACATAAAAAACCAATATTTTTTTTTTTACAATAGTCGTAAGCTTTAAAAATCCATTCATCAGGTAATTCTAAACTTTTAGCAAGTTCTAATTGGGTTTTATGCCCTGTATTTTTTTTTTGATAATTTGCTGTCTTTGAAAATTTTGAAATTTCTAAAGAAGAATTGAATCTTTGTAATTTTACTATGTCTACTTTTGCGTTAATTGCTACATCAATTAACTTAAAAAGTGTTTCATAATTTTTATTATGGTTAACGCCAATTTCACCGATTAAATAAGGCCTTTCAGCTTTAACAAAATCAATTTTTTTTGAAACAAAGTCCATTAATTACCTATAAAAAATAAATTTATCATTATTTTGTTTTAAATTTTTAAACTTATGAATTAAAATTGAATAAATTTCATCATTTATAATTCTTTTTCCGATATTAAACTTTTTTAAATCAGTAGAATTATTTTTTTTAAATCTAAATAGACCATCAGACTTATCCTGTGATCTTCCACCGCCTAAATTTATATATTTGACACCTTGTTCTAACATATCTATTGAAGCTTCATGCATATATAAATTGGATAACCCATATTGTTGATATTCTTTTTTTGAAGCTCCTAAATGATATAATGCATTATTTTGATTTAAAAAAAAAATTCCTCCAGCTATTAGTTCATCCTTAATAAACACTCCATAAAATTTTTTGTTAGAAATCTGGTCTATCTTGTCAAAATATTTTTGGTCATAGATAAAAAATTTATTTGCATTATTTCTAATCATAGTCTGATTGTATATTTTTATGAATTCGTCTTTAATATCCTTAAATTTTTTTTTTTTAACTAAAAAATTATTTTTAACAGCTTTTCTAATCATATTTTTTGTTTTGGAAGGTATTTTATTTTCAAAATATTGTAATCCCTTGCTTAAATCAGAGATACAAATATCTCTGTTAAATTCTATTTTTGTATTTTTGTGTGAGATTTTTTCATTATTCAATAATGGATTAAATCTAATAAATTCTAAAATTATATTTTTTTTTAAGCACCATTCATCAAAATTATTCCACGCATCATTAATAAAATATTCATCATTTGAATTTGAATAGGGTCCTACAAACCCATAGGTACTTGAAATATCAAAAAATTTTTGATGATCATCAATTTTTAATAAAATTTCTGTTAAATTAAAAGGATAAACAAAAGTTTTTTCACTTTTTTCATATACCCATAAACAGGGAACACTTCCATCATATCTTAATGAATACAAATCGTGATAATTTGAAAAATAGTAAAAATCTAAATTATCAAATTTTGAAAGAATCGAATCCCATTCTTTTTTATTTTTTAAATTATAAATCTTATAACTCATTTTAAATTAAGCGAATCTTGTAATTGTGGTTCATTTTGTTTACGAGACAAAATTTTAATAATTTCTTTATGGATTAAATTTAAAGAATTTTTATTATAATATGGATTTTTTATATTTTTAATATTTCTGATAAATCTAGCAGATTTAATTTTAAGATAATTTTTTTTGATATCTTTTAGACTAAAATCACATGATAAAACATTTCTTGCTTTTAATCTTCCTTTTTGTCTATTACCAATATTTATGACTGGCAATTGATATGTAGATGACTCTAAAATTCCACTTGATGAGTTGCCAACCATCATTTTAGCATTAGACATCAGTATGTTGTAATAATTTGATCCAGCATTTTGAACAAAATTTATTTTATTTTTCTGACTAAATTTTTTTATCTTATTTAGAAAAAAATCACTTCCAATTTCAGAGCCTATTCCAGTAATTACAATTTCTTCTTTAATGGAGCTTAAAAAATTAAGAAATATTTCAATTTGTTTTTTGTAATTAATATTTTCAAATAAAGATGGGTAAAGAGTTGCTAGAACATAGTTTTTTTCAAAATTTTTATTCTTTTTTTTAAAATTTTCAATTGAGGTTTCTCCAACATTAAATATTCTTTTATTTTCGATCCCTAAATTATTTAATCTTTTTTGATGGGTATTATGTCCTACAAAATGCCAACTAGATAAAGTTGAAATCAAATTCCTATACAAATTATCTTTAGATCCCAATGTGTAGTCTCCTCCAGATTGATGAAAAATTTCGACATGATTGTTGTAAGCTGCAATTGTTAAAGGAACAAGTTCCCATCTATCACCAACTATAAAAATTTTCTTCACTTTATTTTTTTTAATAAAATTAGAGAATATATTAATCAAATTTACAAAAATTTTATTTTTATTTTTTTCTAAATATTTTTCATTTTTTGACAAATAATCTATTTTAAAGTTTATTTTAAGTTTATCTTTTTTAATTTCATTAATTGTTAAACCATATTTTTTGAGCAAATGTGAACCACCACAAATTAAAGCTACATTGATTTTTTTTTCTTTTAAAAATTTTTTATAAATAGGTTTTAACGAAGAATAGTCTGACCTTCCAAAAGTAAAGAAAAATAATTTTTTATTCATTTGAAACTTTGTGAAATTAATACCTCGGCAAAATACTGATTACTTAAAAACTTATCAGTATAAGTAGTTCGATCAATTTTGTTTATTTTAAATATAGAGTTTAAATTTGATAATTCTTTTTCAGAGAAAAAATGGGATAATCCAAGGTTTTTACATGGTCCAGATTTAATTCTATCGAAAGTATTTTTTTCAATTTTTAAACCACTTCCATATCCAGTTGTTTTTAATCCCCAAACTTTAGAAAAGAAAAAACCTTTTTTTTTTAATACTCTGTGAATTTCGTTATAGGTTAACTTTATTGTTTTCATATCATTTGCATATACTGAAAAGTTATCAACAACTCCGTGAAAAAAGTTATTTTTCCAAGGCAAGTTGGAAAAATTACCTATAAAAAAATTTTTTCTTTTTTTTTTTATCTAATTTCTTTTTAGTTATTTTTATAGCTGTTGGCGAAATATCAATTCCAAAAATTTGAAATCCTTCTTTTGAAAAGAATATAACATTAGCCCCAGGGCCACATCCAAGCTCGAGGATCTTTATATTTTTTAAATTTTTTTTGTTTTTGAAAGTCCTCTTAATAAATTTAATTAAATCTTCAGGAGGATATTGTCCCCATTTTTTCTTTTTAAAAGTTTTTTCCCAAATATTCATAAAATTATAAATTCAAAGTTTTTTTCACTTTAAGTGAATTTAAATATATTTCCCTTCTAAAAAAACTATATGACTGATCAAAATAAAGATTTTTGTATTTTTTTGAAATTTTATTAAAAATTTTTTTTCTATAATTAGTGTATCCTAGCTTTGGCATTTTTATTGTTACGGGAACACAAATTGCATCAAATTTTTCCAATTTTGAATTTTTTTTTATTAAATTTAATTTCTCACATTCGCTCCAAATTTTATTCACATACTTCAAAGGATTTTTCCAAATTTTTGAGTTAATTGAGGTTGGACATTCTACTGTTAAAAAAGTGTTGTCATTACTATCTTTTTGATTGCTATACACGCCTCCAGCAGCAATTCTATATGATAAAGAATTTAAATCAAAATTTTGTAAATATGTAAAATTTTTAATATTCTTTTTTTTAGTAATCATTGTAAAAAATACAACTGGAACATTGTGTTGATAATTTATATATTTTTCATCTGTTAACAAACTTGTTATTGAATTTAAATTATCATTACACCATAAAATTCTATCGAATTTTTCATTTAAAGTATTAGTCTTTACATTTATCTTATTTGCTACTTCCTTGATTGAATGAATATCTTGATTTAACAGAATTTTTACTCCTATTTTTTCTAAGTATTTTTTTGACTCTTCACACCATCCTCTCATAGCTCTTCCTTGAGAAGGATAAATTGATACTAAATCGTCTACTTTGCCCAAAATTTTTCTCCTTGCTGCAAGAACTGTATCTAGAAAACTATATTTTTTTAGTTTTAACATTTCTTTATCCTCTAAAAATTTTAATCTTGCTAAAGAAGTTTGACTTATTGCTTGTGGCTCAATAATTTTAGGACTTATATTGTATATTTTTTTAAATATTGTAGAAAAAATTTTTGAAGCGTTTAGGCCATATCTTTTGTAAAAAAAATCATATAAGTTTTTAAAATTAAGATTTTTATTTTTGCTGTTATATCTTGTCTCCAATTTTAATAAGTCGTTTTTAATTTTTTTTTTTACTTTACTGCTTAAAGAGGATAAGTCGGGAAGTGAAAAGCCTTTTGTAACTTTTTTATTAAATGCACTTTGTGATATAAAGTCAATATCTTCGACTTTATTTTTTAAAATTTTTTTTACTATCTTAGCTAAATCTTTTGGTATTCCATCAAATACATGAACACCATTATCCACAAAAAAACTAAAAACTTCTCTAGAGCTCATAATACCTCCAAATACTTTCGATTTATCTATCAAAGTAATTTGAAAATTTTTTGATTTTGATAATTCTAATGCGTTACAAAAACCATTAAATCCAGCACCAACAATTAATATTTTTTTCATTTTATAAATCTATCTATTTGTCCGATTGTATTTTTGTATTCAACCCATTGACCTATATCTACCCAACTTTTTTCAGATATAGTGAATACTCCAATTTTCAAATTCTGTTTAAGTGACATAGAAATTAATTCATTCATCTCTAATTTCTTACACACTTTAAAATATTTAAAAATTTTTTTGCTAAAACAATATAGGCCTGTATTTATTGAAAAATTAAATGAAGGTTTTTCATTAATCTTAATTAATTGATTTTGAGGATCTAAATGAAGTGTTCCATATGGAATTTTGTAATTTTTTGAAGTCGCCACAAGAGTAATATCATTTTTATTTTTAGTATGAAATTTTAATAAATCGCTATGGTTAATTTTGGTTATAATATCTGAGTTAGTTAAAATAAAATTATCATTGATAAATTTTTTTAAATAAAAAATTGCTCCAGCAGTCCCTAAAGGTTTTTTTTCCTCAATAAAATGAACTTTATATTTTGGTTTAAGTTCATAAAAAAAGGATCTTAAAATTTTACTTTTGTAGTTAATTGTTAAATAAAAATTTTTAGCACCTCTGCTTAAAAATGATTGAATAATGTGCTCTATAATTGTCTTATTTTTCACTGGTATTAATGGTTTTGGAAGAACTTTAGTAAAAGGTAACAATCGTTTTCCTTGACCTCCGGCCATAATAACTATTGGGCAATCTAATTTTTTAATATTATTTTTTTTTGTGGATCTTGCTAAATGTATATCAACTAATTCTCTCTTATTATTAACTATTGGTAAAAAAGAAATTTTTTTCTTATTTAAGATTTTGTTTAAAACATTTTGACTTGTATTTTCGCTCTTAAAAGTAGAGTTTTTATTATAAATTTGATTTACTTTAGTTGGTTTTTTTTTGGAAATTATAGCTTTCCTAATATCTTTATTGGAAAGGATACCTAAAAATTTATTTTTTTTATTTATAACAACTAAACCTTTAATATCAGTTTTTTCAATTTTTTTTATAGCAAATGAAATTGAGCTATTACTAAAAACAGTTAATCTATTAATTTCTTTTTTTGAACTATTATAAAACATATTCATCTTCTTTTTTTAAATGATTTTTTTTATTCTTTTTCATCCAATCAATTAATTTTTCAAGTCCAGTTTTAATATTAATTTTTGGTGACCAATCTGTTAATTTTTTTAATTTTAAGTTATTACATCGTAATCTTGTGACTTCACTAAAACCTGGTCTAACTCTAATTTTTTCAATCTTAATATTAGGCTTTACTTTTAATAATTCAGAGATTTTATTTATAATATCTTTTATTTTTATTTCATTATTGCTTCCAATATTTACTATTTCACCCAATATTTTTTTATTATTGCTTTTAAATAGTCTATAAAAACCTTCACAAGTATCATCAACGAAAGTCAAATCTCTACTTGTATTTATATTTCCAATCTTCAGAGTGTTACCTTTTAATAACTGACTCACTATTGTTGGTATAACTGCTCTTAAAGATTGTCTTGGACCATAAGTATTAAAAGGTCTTACTATTGAAATTGGCAATTCAAAACTCTTAAAATAACTCAAACTTAATTGATCTGCTGAAATTTTTGAAGCTGCATATGGTGATTGAGCGTTAACAGGATGATTTTCACTAATGCTTTTTGTTTGTGCAGATCCATATATTTCACTTGTAGATGTAACTAAAACTTTTTCATAATTAAAATTTTTACTTGCCTCTAAAATATTTAATGTTCCTTCAATATTTGTTTTTACATAAGCTGAGGGTGAAATATAAGAGTATGGAATTCCAATTAAAGCAGCTAAATGAATTACATTCTTTGATTTTTTTAACAATCTACTTACACTATCATAATCTCTAATATCACCTAAAATGAATTCAATATTTTTTTTATATTTTGAACTATCAAGCCAGCCAAATGTATTAAAACTATTGTATCTATCAAAAGCAATAACATCATATCCCTTTTTTATAAATAATTCTGATAAGTGAGACCCAATAAAGCCTGCCGCTCCTGTAATTATTATTTTTTTATTAGACATTTTTAGTTATATTCCTCTAAGTTAATAATTTGATCAAAATTTTTTAAATTTGATGTATTGTGAGTAATCACAATTATTGTAATATTTTTTTTTAATTGATGAATTGTATTAAAGATAGATTCCTCAGTTTTTTTATCTAAAGAACTAGTTGCCTCATCTAAGATTAAAAGAGATGGGTTTCTGTAAAGTGCTCTAGCTATTCCTATTCTTTGAACCTGACCACCAGATATTTTGACACCTTTTTCACCAACTAGAGAATTTAAATTTTCTTTTTTAGAATTAACAAAATCGTTTAATTCCGCCATCTTTAGACAATCGTTGATTTTCTTCATATCAATATCTGTAGTTATACCAAAAGCAATATTATTTAAAATGGTGTCATCTAATAACATAACATTTTGAGGAACATATGAAATCTTAGATTGCCAAGCTGAAATTTCATCAAAAATATTCATATTATCCACTTGAATAGATCCGCTAGTTGGTTTTAGAAAACCTAATATCAAGTTAATCAAAGTAGATTTTCCAGAGCCACTTCTACCAATAACTCCCAATAATGTATTTTTTTCAATTTTAAGATTCATATTATTAATTATATTTTGATTTGATCCTGGAAATTTAAAACTTAAATTATTTAAATAAATCAGTTTATTGAAATCAATCTTTTTTGGATTGTCTTCTAGTATTTTTTTACTCTGATCAAAATTTTGAAGTTCATTTGAAACTATTTTTAAAGAAGGGAACCCATAAGTAAATCCTTGAAAACTAGTGATCATTCTCGCAGAGGATGGTAGTATTCTTATTAAAGCAGCAAAAAATAATCCTAATACAGGTATCATTTCAATAAAACTTAATCCTCTTAAATAAAGAGCAAATATTAATGTGCTTATAAAAATCACCACAAAAAATTCTAATAACAATCTTGGTATTGCTTGTAAAATTCTTAAAGTTTTTATTGAGTTAAAAGAAACTTGATTTGCATTAGAATAAATATTTATAAAATATTGATACTTGTTATAAAGTTTTACTTCTTTAATCGCATCAAGCATTTGCTGTAATGTTTTTATTCTTTTACCATCATTTTTTATTCTGGCTTCTGAGATTTTTGATATTTTTGTTTTATTTAAGATTATATAAATTAAAGAGATAGACAATATCATTATAGACAAAATAATTGTTTCTTTTGGATTGAAATAAAGAAGAATAAGTAGAATGCCTAAAAAAACTAAAAGTTCTATTAAGAATGAAAAAATATGAAAGATAAAAGAAAATATATTTGAAGTTTCGTTAATTGTATTTCTAATTATTTTTGATGAATCAATATTTAAATAGAATTCATAATCTTGAAAGACATAATTTTTATATAATTTTTTTGAAATATTCCTTCCTATTTCGGTTGCAAATTTAGCAGTTTTTATTTGAAAAAATAACAAAATGAATGTTTTAACTAAATAAGTTAAAATTACGATAACCAAACATCCAATTACTAACTCTGTGAAATTATAATCATTTAAAAATGGTAAATACTCTTTTATCTTTAAAATATAATCATTTTGAAAAATAATATTCAAAACTGGTAAAATTAGACCAATACTAATCATTTCTAAAGCTACACTGATAAGCATTATAAAAAACAAAAAAAACAAATATGTTTTTTCTTTATTGTCTAATATTTGCAATAAATCTTTAATCATAAATCACTCTTTAAGTCTTCATACTCTTTCATTTTAATAGACATAAATTTGATTATTGCTTGAGTTTTTTGTTTAATACCTTTTGGCGTAAGAAGATAAATATAATTTATTTTTGATTTATTTTTGCTAAAGTTATTTACTTTTATCAATCCTCTTTTTTTAAGTTCTTTTAAACAATAATTAACTTTGCCAAGACTTATTCCTAGTTTTCCAGACAAATTTCTTTGATTTATTTTTTTTTCTTTTTCGATATTTCTTAATATATCTAATTCATCTTTACTTATTTTCATATACTGGTATTAATAGAATTTAAACATGTTCAAATAATGAACAAATACATTAAAAATTTATAATAATCAAATGAAAATTAAGCAAATTATTTTTGATTTTGACGGTGTTATCTTAAACAGTCATATAGTCAAAACGAATGCATTTTATTATGTGTTCAGAAAATTTGGTGAACCTATTGCAAAAGCTGCAAAAAAACATCACTTAAAAAATACTGGAATATCAAGAATAAGAAAATTTAAATTTATTCTTAAATATAATTGCAAAACAAAAATCTCTAAAAAATTAATAAAAAATTTAGATATTGAATTTAGTAAATTTTGCAATAAACAGATCTTAAAACTAAATACTTCAAATAGTCTAAAATATTTTTTAAAAAAATATAAAAATAAAATAAAATTTCATATTTGTTCTGGATCACCAGATAAAGATTTAAAACGCACAGTAAAAAAAATAAATTTAATGAAATACTTTTCATCAATTAATGGATCGAGTCAAAAAAAAGTTACTCATATAAAAAAAATAAGAAATAATAAATTATCAACATTATTTGTCGGAGACAGTATTGAGGATTATATTTCATCTAAAAAGACAAATACATTATTTGTTTGTAAAATTAATAAAGAAAGTAAAAATCAATTCAAAAATAAAAATGTTGAAAGAATTTATAATTTTTATCAATTAGAGAAATATATATTTTAAAGATTATTCAAATTTTTTTACTATATTGTAAATTTTATCACAATCACTTCTTGTTAAAGTACTGCCCGAGGGTAATAAGATTGTACTTTTCAATAATTTAACTGCATTTTTGATATTATATTTTTGATATTTGGTATACATTTTTTGTAAATGACATGGATGCCACAAATATCTTACTTCAATTTGGTTTTTAAAAAAATGTTTTACAATAGCATTTATCTTTTTTGAATTTTTCTCCCCTAATTTTAAAATATTCATCCAGTAATTTGGTAAAGAATACTCACTGTATTTAAAAATGTGAAATCCGTTAATTTTATCTATTTTTTTTGAAAGATAGTTATGAATAATTTTTTTTTTTTTAATATTTCTTTTTAATTTATCAATTTGTGAAAGTCCTAGGGCTGCATGTAAATTTGAAATTCTAAAATTATAACCTATATCGTTATGTACCCATTTAAGTTTATCATCTTTTGCCTGCTCAGAGAGGTATCTTGCTTTAAGATATATTTTTTTATTATTAGTTATAAGTGCTCCTCCTCCTCCAGAGGTTATTATTTTATTTCCGTTAAAAGATAAACAGCCTGAAACACCCAATGTACCTGAATGAATTTTTTTATTATTTTTTTTATAATAACTGCCAAATGACTCAGCTGCATCCTCTATTAATTTAATCTTAAATTTGTCTGCTAAATATTTTAATTTGGGAGATATCGGATTTCCCCAAACAGAAACAGCAAGCACAGCTAAGATTTTTTTATTCGTTATTTTATTTTTAAGTACCCCATTTTTACTGACAGTTTGTTTTTTTAAAAAATTTTCAAGTTTGTTTATATCTATGTTGTAATCATCTGAGACATCCATAAAAACTGGTGAACAATTATTATAAATTATTGAGTTTACAGAGGCTATAAATGAAATTGTTGGAACAAGTATTTCGTCACCTTTTTTTGGATTTAAAGTTCTTATTGCTAATTGTAAGGCTGAAGTTCCATTAACAACTGCTAAGGCATATTTGCTCTTTGTGATTGTAGATATTCTTTTTTCAAAAGTTTTTACAAAACTTCCACTTGAGGATACCCATCTAGTTTGAATACATTTTTTTATATATCTGATATCTGAATTTGTTATGTATGGATCATAATTGGGAATTTTCATAGATTCTGAAACTATATCTTAATATAATAAATTAAAAATTTTTTTCTTCTTTGATCAACGACACCAAAACCTATTATTCCAACATTAATTTTTTTCATTTTTGATAACAATAGTTTGCAAATATGACATTTCTATATGGTGTTTTCGATTTTGCAGAGGGCTTACCTTCATACTTTATTTCTATAAATTTCTTAAATTTAATCAATTTTTTATCTAAAATTTTCTGCACTTTAAAACTGTTAATAATGTTATAGGGAATTTTATAATTTCTATATTTTTTTTCTGAGCTATCAAATTGCATATTAAAATTAGATTTCAATATGTTCTCTACACCTTTTTTTTCAGTCTCTCTTAAATCAAAAATAAAATATTTTTTTGAATATTTTGAATTTTCTGTGATAATCTTTTTCCAATCAGAATTTAAATGTAAAAGCCCTAAAATAAGAACAACATCAAATTTTTTATTTTTTAGTTTTTTTTTATATTCTTTTGTTGAAAAAAATTTTACTCCAGGATTTAAAATTCTTGCTTTATCCAAAAGTCTCTCATTAAAATCAACACCTACATAGTTGAGTTTTCTAATTTTTTTTTTTAGTATCTTATACATTCCTCCTGTAGCACATCCATAGTCTAAAACTGAGAGCTTATTATCAATAATAGAATTTAAAATAATTTTTTCACCCTTGTATAAATCTGCAAATTTATTTCTTTTATTTGTAAAAAATTTAAATGATGGGTCTAAACCCCACATATCTTCTATTTTTAATTTTGACATTAAATTTATTTTTTTAAGCTTACCTATCTGTATAATTTAGAAATTTTTTCATTTTTTTTCCCAAGTAATTTTGAGTCTACTACCTTTTTAACATCCAAAGTTTTCTTTTTTTCATTTGAAGAATAGAATGAATTAAGAAATTGAATAGTTTTGTAACAATCCTCAAAAGAAACTGGAAATTTTTTTTTCCTACTTAAATCTAAAGCAACATCTTTATATAAATCGAAATGACCAAAACCATAAGCATCAGGTATATTTTCAGAAAATTTTTTGGTTTCTGAGGGTTTTGGAGAAAATATTTCTAATTTATTTATAGCCAAACCACCTATCTGCGCAAGACCTCTTGAGCCGATAACTGAAATGCTGGCCTCATAATCTTTAGGCCTAGCAGCAGTAGTAATTTCTAAAGTTCCTATTACTCCGTTTTCAAATTCTATTAAAGCTATAGCGGTATCCTCTACTTCTATTTTTGCGCCTAAAGTTTTCATATTACAATTAACATTTTTAACTTCTCCGAATAGATATCTTAAAACATCAATATGATGTATCCCTTGATTGGTTAATGCTCCACCATCATGCGAAAAAGTTCCCCGCCATTTTGAAAGATCGTAATATCTTTGCGGCCTACACCATCTAACCCTTACATTAACAATTCTTAAATCTCCTATTTCTTTTTTTTTAATCGCAGACTTAAGTCTTTTAATAGCTTTATTGTAACGATTTTGGAATACTGGAAAAATTTTTTTTTTTTTATTTTTAGCAATCTTATAAATTTCTTTAACCTGAGAGGTTTTTAAAAAGGTTGGTTTTTCAACAATTAAATTTACATCATAATTTTTTAGAATTTTTTTTGCATGTTCGTAGTGCATACCTGAAGGTGTTACAATAGCAACCACATCCAAATTCTCATTTTGTAACATTGCATCATAATGATCATAACAATTCAGATTATATTTTTTTGAATAAATATCTGTCTTTTTAATTATGAGGTCACAAATCGCTTTTGGAATAAAGTTTTTATTTTTTTTAATAGCTTTTAAATGATGACCGACTATCCTTCCACTCCCAATAAAACCTATTTTAAATTTTTTCATTATCAATAATTTTCAAAATTTTTTTATAATTGCTTTTTGTTGTTAATGAAAACCTACTTAATCCATTTAAGGAAATATGGCTTTCGAGTTCTCTGAAATGAATTTTTTTCTTTAAATTTTTAATTATTTGCTTCTTATTTTTTCCAAAATTTACATGAATAAAATTTGCAGGTGAATTTAAAACTTTGAAACCTCTTTTTTTCAAGTTGTTGATTAAGAAATTTTTATCTTTTCTAATTTTGATTATATGATTTTTAAAATCAAATTTTGTCTCCAATATTTCTCTTAAAAAAATGGAGGAAAAATTTCCAATCTCATACATATTTTTTCTCATATGAAACTCATTAATTAAAATATTATTAGACAAAATATAACCTAATCTTACTCCAGCTAAACCATATGTTTTACTGAAACTTCTTACTATTATAAGATTATTAAACTGCTTTATCAAAGTCTTCATTGTAATAGGACTAAGAGGGTAATATGCTTCATCAATTAACACATAACAATTTTTTTTCTTTGAGTTTTGAAGTAATTTTTTTATTTCTTTCATCTTAAAATAAGTTCCAGTGGGACTATTAGGATTAGGTAAACAAAATAATTTTGGTTTATAAGTATTTATTGTATTAATAATCTCATTAATGTTTAGATTTGGTTTGCTGTTAAAACTTTTATAATTTATTTTTTTAAAATTTTTTGAATATATCTTTGAATAAACTTCATACATCGCAAAAGTTGGATTTGTAATCAGAACTTTCTCTTTATTAGCAAGTGTCTGAAAAACTATCCTGATAGCATCATCAGAACCATTAGTAAGCATGATTTGTCTCAAGGGAAAATTAATTTTTTTAGATAACAGTTTATAGATATTAGCTAGCTCAGGATAAACTGATAATTGGTGTATTTTTATTTTTTTTAAAATTTTTTTAAATAAATTCAAAAAAGGTGGATAAATTAATTCATTTTTATCTATCCAAATTTTTCTTATATTTCTTGAATTATTAACTAACCAATTTGGTCTACTTAAACCTTTGATTGACCTACTATGATTAAATTTCATTTAATATATAAATATAGCTATATTTCAGATTATAATAATAAATTTACAATATAATCGTATTTACGATATAGACAAATAAAAATAAAATTTGATCTAAAAAATTTGATATAAAATCAATATTAATATTTTATCAAAAATATTACCAAATTCTAATTTGGAAATAATAAAAATTTTTTTCAGTGCATAAATCAAGCCAATTGAGCTATTAGTACTGGTTAG